>Ga0208879_1000993_pt1 | contig 27948 bp, 23 predicted proteins | sample Knorr_S15_td_Bot_FD_185605 | JGI IMG/M metagenome (GOLD analysis project Ga0208879, IMG submission 185605) | Marine microbial communities from Southern Atlantic Ocean transect - Knorr_S15_td_Bottom_ad_5009_LV_A (SPAdes) (version 2) | ecosystem: Environmental > Aquatic > Marine > Oceanic | place...
CGGGTGCGAGTCGCATCCACCTCGCGTCGTACCCGCCCAAGGAGCGCTGGAACGATTGGGTCGAGTTGGACTCGAAGTCGTGGCCGAACCGGGTCGAGAAGCGGTACATGCTCGTTCCCACCACGTGCTTTAATTGCGAGTCCGCATGTGGACTGCTCGCCTACGTCGACCGCGACACCCTCCAGGTCCGCAAGTTCGAAGGCAATCCGGAGCACCCCGGTTCTCGGGGCCGCAACTGCGCCAAGGGACCGGCGACGATCAACCAGATCACCGACCCGGATCGTATCCTCTATCCGCTCAAGCGGGCAGGCGCCCGCGGAGAAGGGAAGTGGGAGCGGGTCTCGTGGGACGATGCGCTGGACGACATCGCCGGGCGCATTCGCACGGCCATGCTGGAAGAGCGCCACGAAGAGATCATGTACCACGTGGGGCGCCCCGGGGAGGATGGCTATACCACCCGCATGCTGGCCGCGTGGGCCGTCGATGGCCACAACTCGCATACCAACGTGTGCTCGAGCGGTGCGCGCGCGGGGTACCACTGGTGGATGGGCATGGACCGACCGAGTCCGGACCACGCCAACGCCAAAGTCATCGTGTTGGTCAGCAGCCACCTCGAGACGGGGCATTACTTCAACCCGCATGCCCAGCGCATCATGGAGGGGAAGAAGAACGGCGCGAAGTTGATCGTGTTCGATACGCGGCTCTCGAACACGGCGACGCACGCCGATCACTGGCTTTCGCCTTACCCGGGGTCCGAGGCGGCGATCTTCCTTGCCATCGCCAACTGGATGATCCAGGAGGGAAAATACGACCGCGACTTCGTGCGCAGATGGTGGAATTGGCAGGAGTACATGGAGGCGGTGAAAGGGGAGGAGGGCGCCACTTTCGAGCGCTTCGAGCAGGTTCTGCGAGAGACCTATTCCGAGTACACCTTCGAGATGGCCGCCGCCGAGTCGGGTTTGGACGCAGATCGCCTGCGGCGCGTCGCCGAGGTCATCTCCACCGCGGGCACGCGGCTCGCGACGCACAATTGGCGAAGCGCGGGCTCCGGCAACCTGGGCGGATGGCAGGTCGCACGCACGCTGACGTTGCTCAATGCGCTGCTCGGCGCGCTCGCGACGGAAGGTGGCACCTTCCCGAACTCCTGGAACAAGTTCACGCCCAAGCCGCCGCGGGTTCCGCATCAGCAACCGCGCCGCTGGAGCGAGGTGCTCTGGCCACGTGAGTATCCGCTGGCGCTCATGGAAATGTCGTTCCTGATGCCGCACCTCATGCGGGACCAGAAGGCATATGTGGACGTGTACTTCACACGGGTGTACAACCCGGTATGGACCAACCCCGACGGCTTCTCGTGGATCGAGATGCTCAGCGACGAGAGCAAGATCGGGCTGCATATCGCGCAGACACCGACCTGGAACGAGACCGCGTACTTCGCGGACTACGTGCTCCCCATGGGGCACGCCTCGGAGCGGCACGATTTGACGTCGTACGAGCAGTACGACGGGCAGTGGATCGGCTTCCGGCAGCCGGTCTTGCGAACCGCGCGTGAACGGTTGGGCGAGCAGATCACCGATACCCGACAGGTGAACCCGGGCGAGGTCTGGGAGGAGAACGAGTTCTGGATCGAGCTCACGTGGCGAATCGATCCCGATGGCTCGCTGGGCATCCGCGAGTTCTTCGAGTCCCGAAAGAGTCCGGGCGAGAAGATGACCGTCGACGAGTACTACGGTTGGATCTTCGACAATTCCGTTCCGGGCCTTCCTGAAGCCGCGGCTGGCGAGGGCATCTCACCACTCGAGTACATGCGCCGCTATGGAGCATTCGAGGTCGCGAGCAAGGTCGGCAAGGTATACGAGCAGCCGATCCCGGACTCGGAGTTGGAGGACATCCGCGTCGACGAGATGGGTCGGGTCTATACGCGAGCCCCCGTGCCACCGAGTCCCAAGGCTTCGGGTGGGACCAAGATCGACCCGGACGAAGAGGGGCGTCGCCGTGTCGGCGTGCGTGTCGACGGAGAGATCCTGCGCGGGTGGCCGACACCGAGCGGCAAGCTCGAGTTTTGGTCGAGCACGTTGGCCGAATGGGGATGGCCGGAGCTCGCGATCCCGACGTATATCAAGAGCCACATACATCGGCAGAATCTCGACAACGACCAGATGCCGCTGATCACCACGTTCCGGGTGCCCGTGCAGATCCACACCCGCAGCGCCAACGCGAAGTGGCTCGACGAGATCGCGCACACGAACCCGCTCTGGATTCACCCTACAGATGCCACGCGGCTCGGTGTGGCGCGCACGGGCGACCTGGTGCGTGTCGAGACCGAAATCGGCTATTTCGTGCTCAAGGCCTGGATCACCGAAGGCATTCGACCGGGGGTGGTGGCCTGCAGCCACCACATGGGTCGCTGGAAGCCGCAAGGGCACGAGGGTCCGCGCCTCGGCATCATGACGGTCGCGTTGGACAAGGAGGGTAGCGAGTGGGGGCTCACGCCGACGAAGCGCGCCGGCGCGTTCGAATCCTCGGACCCGGACACCCTGCGCGTCTGGTGGACCGACGTGGGGGTTCATCAGAACCTCACGCACGCGGTGCACCCCGACCCCATCTCCGGCCAGCATTGCTGGCACCAGGCGGTTCGGATTCTGCCCGCGCAGCCAGGGGACGCTCAGGGCGACGTCTCCGTGGACACGACCAAGTCGCGGGCTGTGTACGAGAAGTGGTTGGAGTTGACCCGCCCCGCGGATCAACACTCCCCGGACGGTACGCGCAGGCCCTGGTGGATGCTGCGCCCAGTGCGGCCCGAGCGTGCGGCCTACGATCTGCCGGAGCCGACTGAGACGACGGCCGAGTGACGACGGCGTGAGCCTGGCTTCGTCCACGACCCCCATCGAGCTTCTCCGGGCGCTCACGGTACTCGCGGAGCCTCCGGGATCCGCGCACGCACGGGTAGCCGAGGCGTTGGGCTTCCCCGAGGCACCTGCGGCCTCGGACTTCGGCGACGTGTTCCTCTTCCAGCTCTATCCCTACGCTTCGGTGCATGTGGGGGCCGAAGGGATGATGGGCGGCGACGCGCGCCAACGCGTAGCTGGTTTCTGGAGCGCGCTGGGTAGGACCCCACCAGCGGAGCCTGATCACCTCTGTGCGTTGTTGGCGCTCTATGCCTCGCTCTGCGAGGAGGAAGGGCTGGACGAGGCCCAGGAAGCGCTGTTGGAACGAAGCAGGGCCGCGCTGCTGCATGAGCACATCGGGCCCTGGCTCCCCCACTACCTGGAGCGGGTAGGTGAGCTCGCGCCGGGCTTCTATGCGGGCTGGGCCGACCTGCTCTCGCGCGTCTTCGCGCACGAAGCCGTCCGCGCGGGGCATCCCACCCGCCTCCCGCTGCACCTTCGTGAGGCTCCGGAACTGCCCGACCCTCGACAGGACGGGGGCGGTGCGTTCCTGGATGGGCTGCTCGCCACGGCCAGGACCGGCGTCCTCCTCACGCGCGCCGACCTCGCCGCCGTTGCCGCGGGACTCGATTTGGGCCTTCGAGCGGGAGAGCGGCGGTACGCGCTGGAGAGCTTGCTGGGCCAGGACTCGACGGGTGTCTTGCTTGCGCTCGCTGCCGAGGCTCGGCGACAGGCAGAGATGCACTCCGAGCGGGCCGATCTTTGGGGCGCCACCAGCGACTTCCTGGCCAATCGGGCCCGGGGAACCGCGCGGCTCCTTCAACGCCTTGCCGAAGACGGCTTCCCACGTCCCGAGACACCGGCGGTCGAGACGATTGCCGACGCCGCATCATGACGCGGCCAGTCCGTTCGGAACCAGGGCATCGCTTCTCCTCGAAGGACGTGGTCGCTGGGCTGGGCGTCGCGCTGGTGCTCATCCCTCAGTCCATCGCATACGCCGAGCTCGCAGGACTACCCAGCCATCGCGGCTTGTACGCGGCGGCGGTGGCGCCGATCGCGGCGGCTTTCTTCGCGTCGTCTCCGTACCTGCAGACGGGGCCCGTCGCGCTCACGGCGCTGCTGACACTCGGAGCGCTTCTCCCGATGGCTGAAGTCGGAAGCGCCGAGTTCGTTGGGCTCGCAGCTCTGCTCGCGCTGGTCGTTGGCGTGGTCCGCATTCTCGTTGGCCTCTTGAAGTCGGGTTGGCTGAGTTATCTGCTCTCCCGGCCGATGCTGAGTGGCTTCACGTCGGCCGCGGCGATCTTGATCGTTTCGTCGCAACTACCGGGGGCGCTCGGGTCCGCCGCGCCGGAAGGAGGCGTTCTGGCACGAGCTGCTTGGTCGCTCATGCACCCCGCTTCTTGGGAAGCTACGGCGGTCGGTCTCACGACCGTCACAGTCGCGCTGGTGTTCGGGGCGCGATCGCTGAATCGGAGAATCCCGGGCGTCTTGCTCGCGGCCGTGGTCGGATTCGTCTTCTCGATCTCCGCCGGATACACCGGCTCGACGGTGGGTGACATTCCGGCTGGCATGCCGGCGTTCACGCTCGAACTGCCCTGGAGCCGGCTGCCGGCCTTGCTGGTTCCCGGCGTGGTCATCGCGCTGGTCGGTTTCGCCGAGGTGGCCTCGATCTCGCGCATCTTCGCGAGTGAAGACCGCGAGCGGTGGGACCCGGACCGGGAGTTCCTCAGTCAGGGTGCCGCGAACCTCGCGGCCGGACTCGCCGGAGGCTTTCCGGTCGGCGGTTCCTTCTCGCGCAGCACCCTCAACCGATTGTCGAACGCGACCAGCCGCTGGAGTGGCCTGGTGACCGGTTTGGGCGTGCTCGCGTTTCTGCCGTTCGCCGGGGTGCTCGCACCTCTCCCGACCGCGGTGCTCGCCGGCATCGTCATCGCGGCGGTCTCGACGCTGTTCCGCCCGCGAGAGCTGTTCGATATATGGAGAGCGTCGCCTCCTCAGGCCTTCGTCGGGTGGGGCACGTTCGCCTTCACGCTGCTTCTGGCTCCGAACATCGAGCAGGCGGTGTTGATCGGAGTGATCATGGCGACCGCCGTGCATATGTGGAGGGAGCTGCGACCCGGACTGGCGGCTCGGCGCGAAGGCGATACGCTTCACTTGGAGCCGAGCGGCGTGCTCTGGTTCGGGTCCGCCCCCGCCATGGAGGACGCTCTGTTCGCGCGACTGGCCGACGAACCCGATGTTAAGCATGTCGTGCTCAACTGCTCGGGACTCGGGCGTATCGATCTGACTGGGGCGTACAGTCTGGCAGAAATGGTCGAGCAAGTGCGCCTGGCGGGTCTGGAAATGGAGATCCTACACGTGCCCGAGCAGACCAGGCGCATATTGGAAGCCGCAGGGGTCGGAACAGAAGGGCCCTCTGCATCGTAGTGGAAGTAACAACTCAGCTTTTCGGGAGACCCCATGTTCTTTGGACTCATCGCCGCGGGTATCGCGTGCGCGGCCGGCGTATTCGGACACATCAAGTCCCGGAAGTTCGTTGGGCAGCGGCTACGTTATACTAGCTTGGTCGAGAAGCCGGCGATCGGGTTGTTCGCGGGCGTGGGCGCGGTGGTCGTAGCTGCGCCGCTCGTTGCGCTTCTCCCGATCGTGAGCGCCGGGACCGCGATCGCGCTCGGTGTTGGTGTCGGGACGGGGGTAGCGCTCGGTGTGAAGGACACCAAGAAGCCGCCGCTACTCGAGGACTGATCGCACCCTTGGTGCTTCCCGCCGCCTAACACTCCGCGTCGGGCGGGCGTCCTCTTACGGGTGTCCCTACCGTCCAAGAGACTAAACTCTACATGATGCGTCTCCCCCTTTTCGGTCCGCTGATCTGGTGCGCGGCGTTCCTGGTGGCCGTTGGCGCTTCCCCTGCCTCTGCGCAGTCGGAGGGGCAGGTGGGCCAAGCAATACTCGAAGTGTGCGGAGACGTGGACGCGCGCACCGAGGGGGTGCTCGCCGGCACGGTCCGAGACGTTGCGACAGGAGTGGTGCTCGACGGGGCTGCGGTGGTGATCAACTGGCAGGTCCCGGGCAACGAGTTCCCTGGCACCGCCGCGGAACGCACGGACGCCGACGGCTTCTTCGTTTTCTGTCACGCGCCCGGGGGGGTCGCGGTCGACCTGTATGCCGAGATTCTCGACCGCGTGTCCGATCCTCTCACGGTCGGCGTCGAGTCGGGGACCTTGATCGTCGAACACCTCACCGTCGCTGTCTCGGACCCGACCGAGCCCGGCTTCATCACCGGACGAGTCATCGACCGGACGACCCGTCTCGGTGTCCCCAACGCGGAGCTGACGATCCGCGGCCAGGACATCGCAACGCTCACGAACGAGCGAGGGATGTTTACGCTCGATGAGGTCCCCTACGGGGTGTACGTCATCGACGTGCAACACCTCGCGTATGCCGATCGTGAGCTGCCTCTGCACGTGGCCGGAGGCCTCACCCAGAACCTTGCGATCGAAGTATCGGAACAGGCGATGGAGCTGGAGGGGCTCACGGTGAGTGTCGAGCCCAGGCGGTTCTACAACGACATGGAAGGTCTCGTCCGGCGCATGAATCTGGGCTTTGGGGAGTTCATGATGCGCTCGGACATCGAGGCGAGGGGTGCCACCACGTTGCCGGACGTACTCGTGGGGGTGGCGGGCGTGCGCATGGTGGACGGCGGCCGCAGCCTGGTGATCAGGGGTAGTCAGTGCGTTCCCATGGTCTTCATGGACGGGCGCCTCTTCAAGCTCGACCCTGATCGTGGCTTGCTCGATATCAGTCTCTTCGATGTCGAAGCCGTCGAGTTCTACAAAGGCACGGCCTCCATCCCGGCTGAGTTCAACTACAGCAACAACCTCTCAGTCGGATGTGGAGCGATCGTGGTCTGGACCCGAAGGGGGCGTTGAAGCGATCCCCGGGGGACGGTGGGGGAGTTCTCCGCCGCGCCATCGGGCTTGGCCAATCCACTGCGATGGTGGTGGGCACCATCATCGGCGCTTCGATCTTCGTTCAGCCGTCTGAGGTCACGGGTCAGGTTCCCACGACCGTCGGCATCTTCGCAGTGTGGCTGGTCGCCGGAGTGCTCACGCTCTTCGGGGCGCTAGTCTGCGCGGAGCTCGCGAGTTCGTACCCGGCAGCGGGGGGCGTTTACGTCTATTTGCGGGAAGCGTTCTCGCCCGCTCTCGGGTTCCTGTGGGGCTGGGCGATGTTCTGGACGATGCACTCCGGCATCATCGCGGCGATCGCGGTGGTATGTGCCCGATATCTGGGCTACCTCGTCGAGTTGGGGGAGGCGGGTCAGAAGTCGGTGGCTGTCGTTACGATCCTGATTCTGAGCGCGGTCAACTATCTGGGGGTGAAGCACGGAAGCGTGCTGCAGACGGTGATCACCGTCGGAAAGCTCTTGGCCATTGCCGCGATGATCGGGCTCGGCTTCGCGTTTGGCGGCGAAGCGCATGCGACGGCGGTGAGCCGGGCCGCGGCGGTGGAGAGTGGGTCCTTCGGAGCCGGAGAGTTCGCGCTCGCGCTGGTGGCGGGACTCTTCGCCTTCGGTGGGTGGCACATGGTCACCTACAACGCCGAAGAGACGAAGGAGCCGAGAAGCACGCTTCCGCGAGCGCTCATCATCGGGACGCTCGTCGTGACGGGGTGTTACGTCCTGCTCAACGCGGTCTACCTCTACGTGTTGCCCCTAGAGACGGTCGCGACGTCCGATCGGGTTGCCGCTGATGCGGCTGACGCGGTCTTCGGCCGCGGGGGCGGTGTGGCCATGTCGGCGTTGGTGGTCTTCTCCAGTTTCGGCGCCCTCTCGGGCATCGTGCTCGCGGGACCGAGGGTCTACTTCGCCATGGCCAGAGACGGCGTTCTCTTCGGTTGGCTGGGCCAGGTCCACCCGAAATACCGCACGCCTCACCGGGCGATCGTGCTGCAAGCCATCTGGGCCAGCGTACTCGTGCTCACGGGTTCCTATCGCGCGCTCTTCACGCGCGTGATCTACACCGAGTGGATCTTCTTTGGGCTGATGGCGCTCGGGCTCATCATGCTGCGGCGACGTCCCGATGTCTCGCGAGCCTACGAGATCTGGGGATACCCCTGGGTGCCTGGCATCTTCGCTCTATCCGCGTTCGCGATCGTCGCGAATCAGGTAGCGTCGCAGCCCCTGGAGAGCCTGATGGGCCTCGGTCTGGTGCTCGTGGGCCTGCCCGTGTACCTCATTTGGGCGCGAAGTCCGACCGTCGCATAGCGCGGCCTCGACCCAACGGACCACAACCCCCGGGAATCGTTCATGATCGTCGATTTTCACAACCACTACTTCCCCCCCGAATACCTGGACGCGATCCGTTCCGGGGGCAGTCACTTTCGCGTCACCACCGACGATGATGGGAACCCGGTGCTGCATTCGCCCGGTGACTACAACGTGCTGGTGCCAGGGCACCGGGACCTGGACTTCCGGGAACGGGTGCTCGATGACGCCGGTGTGCAAATGCAGGTCATCACCTTCACCGCCCCCGGCACGAGCATCGAGACGCCCGATCGGGCCGTGGAGCTTTGCCGCGTCATCAACGACGCCTTGTCGGCGGAAGTGCGCGCACGGCCGGCGCGCTTCACGTCTTTGGCGACGCTTCCCATGAACGCTCCGGAGGAGGCGGCCAGCGAGACGGAACGCGTGCTCGGCGAGTTGGGGCTCCCGGGCGTCATGCTCTTGTCGAACGCGAGCGGTGTGCCGCTGTTCGAGCAACGCTTCTGGCCCATTTACGAAAGGCTCAACGAGGCCCGCGCGGTCGTCTACATCCACCCGACGTATCCCGTCGGTGTGGAGGTGATGGAGAAGTACATGTTGATGCCGATGGTCGGATTCCTGACCGACACTACGCTGGCGGCCGCCGGGCTCGTGTACTCGGGTGCGGTCGAGCGCTTCCCCGATATCACTTGGGTCCTCGCGCATCTCGGTGGCGCGGTGCCGTATCTGGCCGAGCGCTTCGACCGTGGCTTCGAAGCTTATCCGGAGTGCCGGGAGAGCTGCTCGACGCTACCGAGCGAGCTGCTCAAGACGTTCTACTACGACACCGTGAACTTCGACCCGGCGTGCCTCAATCTGGCCATCGAGTTCGCGGGCGTGGGCCACATCGTCGCTGGATCGGACTACCCGCATATGATCGGAAGCCTCGACAAGATGGTGGGCGCGATCTCGGGCCTCGATCTCACGGATGGCGACAAGAACAAGATTCGGGCAGGCAACGCGAGTCGGATTCTGGGACTCGGGAGTTCGCCGGGGGGCATCGACTAGTCGCCTTCGCCGGCAGCTGGCCTGTGCTGCTATAGTGCGGACCTCCTCCTCCGCCCCGGGCGCCCATTAACGGAGCTTAAGAAAGCCTTGTGAACGGCCCTTGGCGGCTTGTATGCTGCTCTGTGCCCCCTGCTAAGGCCTCGGCCTTAGGTGTGACCTATGATCTGGATACGCAGAACTCGTCGTTGCCGCCGCTGCGGGGCCGGGACCGACCGCGTCTCGAGCCCCTGGTACTACCGATGGCTTCGCGTCCTTTTTCCCGCCAGGTCGTCCATGCGTAGCTGTCCGAAATGCGGCTGGGGGGCTTCGTCTTGATGGGAGGGCGGCACTAGCGCGGACGGACCGCGATCAGGCTGTCTCTTGAGCGCAGGGTCCGGCGGGCCCAGGTTGCTCACCAGAATTGCCACCATCACCTCGACGCCCACTAACTCATGAGCAACCGACTTCCTCCCGAGGCCGACCCCGTACCCGGCGCCGCGTCCCGGGATGGCGGCCCGACGACCTCCTCCGACACTCCAGCGGCCGTCGGCACGCCTGGGTCCATGCCGCGCCGTGACCTTCTCAAGCTCGGCGCGGCGGGTTTCGGCCTGAGCACGATGCCGCGGTTCGCATCAGGTGATGCACCGCCGTACCAGGAACGACCGGACCTCGGCCCCGCACCCGAGTCCCCCCTCGCCGCGCCGCCGATCGACCTGGTGCGGGTCGGGTTCGTGGGCGTTGGCGGCATGGGGGGCGCGCACGTACGCAACTTCCTGGGCCTCGAGGGCGTGGAAATCGTCGCTCTGTGCGATATCGACGAGGCCCGCAACGAGCAGGTCGCGTCGTGGGTCAGCGAGGACGGTCACCCGAAGCCGACTCTGTACGGCCGAGACGAGACGGACTTCGTGCGCATGTGCGAAACAGAGGAACTCGACCTGGTGTTCACGGCGACGCCGTGGGAGTGGCACGTTCCGGTGGTGGTCGCCGCCATGGAGAACGGCAAGCATGCGGCGACGGAGGTGCCTGCCGCCTACCGGACAGATGACTGCTGGCAGATGGTCGAGTATGCGGAGAAGTATCAGAAGCACTGCGTGATGATGGAGAATTGCAACTACGACCGTCCCGAGATGATGGTGCTGCACATGGCCCGTCTCGGGCTGCTCGGCGAAATCCTGCATGCGGAATGCGGATACCTGCACGACCTGCGTTCCATCAAGTTCTCCGAGGAGGGAGAGGGGCTCTGGCGCCGAGCGCACTCGATGGCCCGTGACGGGAACCTGTACCCCACGCACGGACTCGGTCCCGTGGCGAACGTAATGGACATCAACCGTGGTGATCGCTTCGACTTTCTGGTGTCGATGAGTTCACCTTCTCGCGGACTTCAGGAGTGGGCAGAGGAACAGTATCCGGAGGGGCACGCGAAGAGGCAGGAGCGCTACATCCTCGGGGACGTGAACACGACGATGATCAAGACCGTGCAAGGGCGGACGATCTACGTGAGCCACGACACCAACCTGCCCCGCCCTTACTCGCGTATCCACATGGTGCAGGGGACCAAAGGGCTGTTCCAGGGCTATCCGAATCGGGTTCACGTGGAGGGCCTGAGCCCGCAGCACGCGTGGCAGGACTGGATGGAGCTGCGAGACGAGTACGACCATCCGCTCTGGAAGGACCTCGAAGCCCAGTCGCAGGGTGCCGGACACGGCGGTATGGACTTCATCGAGGACTATCGCTTGGTGAAGTGCCTGCGCGAGGGCAAGCCGACCGACATGAACGTGTACGACGCGGCCGCGCTCTCGGTGGTGGTTCCGCTCTCCGAATGGTCCGTTGCGAATCGCAGCCGGCCCATCGACGTGCCCGACTTCACGCGTGGGCGCTGGGCGCAGTGGCCGAGGCTCGAGACCCCAAGGGCGTGACACGGGAAGGACCAACGCCCTCAGATGTCTTCTCGTCCCGCTTCGGCGGGGCGGCGACCCACGTCGCCCGGGCCCCCGGGCGGGTGAATCTCATCGGGGAGCATATCGACTACAACGATCTGCCCGTGCTCCCGATGGCCATCCAACGCGAGGTCCGGCTCGTATACCGCCCTCGAGAAGACGGTGTCGTCCGCGTCGCGAACGTCGACCCGGAATTCGACCCGGTCGAATTCGAGATCGGCCCCTCGACTCCACCCGGTCCCGCCGGCAACTGGGGTAACTATCTGAAGGCACCGGCGGTGGAGTTGGCGCGACGCTCGGCGATTTCGCGGGGCATGGAGGGGGTCGTTTCGTCTAGTGTGCCCGTGGCTTCGGGGCTCTCCTCCTCGACCGCACTCCTGAATGCGCTCGGCCTAGCGCTCGCTGTCGTGAACGAGGTTTCGCTCGCCCCGATGGACTTCGCGCAGCTCATGGCCGACGCGGAGCGGTATACGGGGACGCGCGGGGGGGGCATGGATCAGGCAATCTCAGTGGGAGGTCGTGTCGGCCACGCGGCGCGCATCGCTTTCGCCCCTTTGCGGATGCGCCACATAGTGGTGCCCGGGGACTGGCGGTTCATCGTTGCCCATACGGGAGTCCGAGCGGAGAAGTCGCGCCACGCCCGCGAAGCGTACAATCAGCGTCGGTCCGAGTGTGAACGAGCGCTGGCCTCCGTTGCAGAACGCGGCCTGCAGAGCCATCTCGTCCCTACTGCCCCGCAGGGATATCCGGACTTGCTGAGGATGATGGGAAGCCAGGCGGCGATCGCGGCGGCGACGGAGGTGCTTCCCGCCCCCTTGCTGTCACGCTTCCGGCACGTCGTGTCCGAGGCCGCGCGGGTCGACCAGGCCGCCGACTGTCTTTCGCGCACGGACTTTTCCGGCTTTGGGGCGTTGATGGACGACTCGCATTGCAGCCTGCGCACCGACTACGAGGTCAGCTCCGAAGAGCTCGACGACCTCGTGGACATCGCTCGAGATGGAGGCGCCGCCGGCGCTCGGCTCACCGGCGCGGGCTTCGGAGGCTGTATCGTCGCGCTAGCGTCTTCTGACACCGTTGACGCCGTCCTCGCGGCCATCGCGGAGCAATACTACCAGCCGAGGGGGATGAGCGACCGCCTCGGCGATTGTCTCTTTGTGGCGGCACCGTCCGCCGGGGCTTCGGTCGACGCGCTGTAGCGTGTCGAGCTAGTGCGGCCGACAGCCGGCCAAAACTTGACGACGATACTGCACGTCCCCTTCTTCTCCCCTTACGCCTAGCCACTCTCTCGCCACCTGGTTCTGTGCTCGGTCCCTCGTCCAAGAAAGTCATGCTGAGTGTCTTAGTGGCGTGTTTCGCCGTCCAGACCGGCTTGGTGTACTCGGATGACGTGGACCTCTCGCTTTCCGATCAAGCGATCGAAGGGCGTCGGCTCTTCCACCAAGAGGCCTGTCAGGTCTGTCATCAACTCTGGGGCCAGGGAGGATTCCTGGGCCCGGACCTCACGAATGCTGCGAGCCGCGTCGATGAGACGCGGCTCGCTTCGCTTCTGACCGTGGGGAGTGGTCAGATGCCCGCGCTGCATTTCGACCCAGCGCAGATTGCCGCGATGCGGGCGTTCCTGGAGGAGCTCGATCGCGCCGGGGTAGGACGTGGCGAGCTTCGGCTCGGTGACGCGAGCGAAGGCACCACCCCGCAGGCGGCGTTCGAGGCCGCGATTACGGATGCCTCACCCCCGCCCGAAGCGGCGGCCGGGTTCGAGGTATTCCGTTCTGGCATCTGTAGCGCTTGCCACTTTCCGTTCCAGGCCTCGGTTGTGGGTGCTCCCGACCTTTCCATGGTGATCGAGCGCCTCGCCGATGAAGAGTTGCACGAGGTATTGGTGAGCGGGCGACCGGAAAAGGGTATGCCGCCGCCGGTTCCGGCCTTCTCACAGGCACAGCGCCAGCAAGTGATCGAGTATTTCCGTTGGCTGAACAGGGATCGCGACGCGCTCCGCTCGGAGACGCAGCGTCGTCAATCCGGTGCGAGCGTCGATTGGTCGCGACTTCCCTGGTGGGAGTACCGATGACCGACGCTGAAGCGACGTTGGGCACGACTGTGGCGAATCCCGCGGCTGGGGCGCACACCGACTCCACGTTGCCCGCCCATCCGTCCGCGGCGGGAGGGTTCTGGCTCTCGTTCGCCGAGGGCGATTCGGTCCGGCAATTCGCGACCATCACGTTCATCCGCGGCGGTCTGATCGCGATGGGCATCACGCTGCTCGGCGGCATGCTGGGTGCGCTGTATTCCGTACCCGCCCTCGCTCCCTCTTTCCAGTCGATCGGGCTTGACCTCCGTCAGCTTCGCCCCATCCACACGGCGTTCGCGTCTGCGTGGATCTTCCTCGGGGGGGTAGCCGTGGTCCATCGATGGCTTCAGGACCACGGCGGCGTGCCCACTTCTGGCGATCGCTGGAGGCTACGCGTCCAGGTCGGAGCGTGGGCGATCGCTGGGGCGGGCATCCTGACTACGCTGGCGATGGGCATCGGCTCGGGGCGTGAGTATGTCGGCTTCCACCCGATCTTCAGCGCGTTCATCCTGCTCGGCTGGATCTGTTACGTGTGGAATTTCTTCCGGATCGCGGGGCCGAACTTCTTCGAGAGGCCGGTCTACCTGACGATGTGGGGCGTGGGCATGGTGTTCTTCATGGTCACGTTCGTCGAACAGCATCTCTACCTGCTGCCGAGCTTCTTCGGCGATCCCGTGCAGGATCTCCAGGTTCAATGGAAGGCCACCGGCACTCTGGTCGGCAGCTTCAATCTCTTTGTGTACGGGGCGGTGATCTATATCGGGGAACGCATCAGCCGAGACACCCGGTATGGTCACTCCAGGCTCGCGTACACGCTCTTCGCGGTTGGCGTGTTGAACTCGTTCACCAACTTCGCGCACCACTCGTACCACTTGCCGCAGGGGCATATGATCAAGTGGATCTCCTTCGTAGTGAGCATGTTGGAGATCACGATTCTGTGCCGTGTCGTGTACGAGTTGTGGCGGCTCGTGAGCAAGACCGAAGAGAGGGTGTTTTGCGCCGCCCAAGGGAGCTTCGGCGCCTCGAAGTACTGGACGGTCTTCATCCTGTTCTCATCGGTCCTGATCTCCATTCCGCCGCTCAACGCGATCATTCACGGCACGTACGTCGTGACCGGTCACGCCATGGGTGCCACCATCGGGATCGATACCATGATCCTGCTCGGGGCGATGGTGTGGATTCTCAGTGAACACCTGCAGGCGCGCGAGGGAGAAGACGCGTCCGCTGTGCTGCACGCGCCCGGCATGCGGCGGATCGTAGTGGGCCTCAACCTCAGCGTGGCTGCTCTGGTTCTCTGGCTGCATGTCTCCGGCGTAATCACGGGCGTGAGCCGCGCTGGATTCGCTCCAAGTGAGACGTACGTGCAGCCCACCTGGCTCGCGGCGTGGAATGGCGTCCTGTTCGCGGCTACGGGGTTCGTGGCGCTGGTCTTCTTCGTGCTGTTGCTGGGTCGACTCGTCCCGATCGCGTTCCGCTACTGGTGGGTTGCCCCGGAGCGCGCGTAACGGCGCGTCAGCGCACCCCTACTCGGGGCAGTGTCTTGAAGAGCCCCGCCGCCGCGACGGCCGCGACCCCGATGCACGAGAGCGCCAGGCCCACGCGACCGTAGAGTGCGTATCCGGTGCCCAGTAGTGCGCCGTAGATGACGACACACCCAAGGAACCAGGCAAGGAAGGCAGCGCTCGGGCCGGGGGTGTCCGCGTCCGGCTCCAGGCCTAGGCCCGCGCCGCGCCATCCCGGGCCCATCGGCTTGATCAGCTCGTGGAAGCTTCGGAGGGTCTCCGGCCGGTCTGCGGGAGTGAGCAGGGTCACGGTCACCCAGCCGATGGTCGTGACCAGCACCGCCAGCACGAGTTCGAGCGACGGGTCGATCGCTTCGAATCCGAGCCGCACGTGCGCGAACTCGAGATAGAGCGCGATCACGAACGAAATCACCATCGCGGAGAACTCACTCCACACGTTGATACGCCACCAGAACCAGCGCAACAGAAAGACGAGCCCCGTGCCCGCGCCGATCTGAAGCAGGATCTGAAACGCCTGGTAGGCACTCTCCAGCCATAGCGAAACCCCGCCGGCGAGCACGATGAGTCCGACGGTCGCCACGCGCCCGATCGCTACGTAGTGGCGCTCGTCCCGGTCGGGCGCGACGAACCGTCGGTAACAGTCGTCGACGATGTACGACGCGCCCCAATTGAGGTGCGTGCTGACGGTCGACATGTATGCAGCCGCCAGGGACGCCACCACGAGTCCGAGCAGACCCGAAGGCAGGAAGACGAGCATCGCAGGGTAAGCGAGGTCATGGCGCACGAGCGAAGGGTCGATGAGCGGGAAGGCCGCCTGGATCGACTCCAGCGTCGGATACAGAATGAGCGAAGCGAGAGCGACGACGATCCATGGCCACGGGCGTAGCGCGTAGTGAGCGATGTTGAACCAGAGTGTGGCCTTGAGCGCGTGGGACTCGTCCTTCGCTGCGAGTATGCGCTGCGCGATGTAACCACCGCCTCCGGGCTCGGCTCCGGGGTACCAGGCGGCCCACCACTGTACCGCGATGGGTACGATGAAGACGGCCGCGGCGGTTCTCACGTCGGTGAAGTCGGGCAGTAGTCCCAGCTTTCCATCGAGCGCCGGGTTCGAGAAGAGACCGGAGAGCCCTCCCACGTCGGGCTGAGCCACCGCGTAATAGGCCGCCGCGAACGAACCGATCATCGCGATGACGAAGAGCATCAGGTCGGTTACGACGACTCCCCAGAAGCCGGACGTCGCGGAGTACAAGGCGGTTACCGTGCAGGCGACCAAGACCACTTCATACTTGGAGGCACCGAGCACCACGCCTCCGATCTTGATCGCGGCGAGCGTGACGCTCGCCATGATCATCACGTTGAAGAAGATGCCGAGGTAAAGAGCCCGGAAGCCCCTCAGAAACGCGGCCGGTCGGCCCGAGTAACGGAGCTCGTAGAAGCCGACATCGGTCAGAACTCCCGAGCGCCTCCAGAGCTGTGCGTAGAAGAAGACGGTGCACATCCCAGTGATCGCGAACGCCCACCAGACCCAGTTCTGGCTCACGCCTCCGGTGCGCACCAGATCGGTGACCAGGTTCGGTGTGTCGGTGGAGAACGTGGTCGCCACCATCGACGTTCCGAGCAGCCACCAAGGCATCGCGCGGCCGCCGAGGAAGTACTGCTCCGTCTCGCCGCCGACCCGGCGTGCGAAATAGAGGCCGACCGTCAAAGCGATCAAGCCATAGGCCGCGATGACGGTCCAGTCGAGGGAAGTGAGCTGCACTAGTGCTCCGTCCCGTGTCTGCTCATTGCCGCGAAGCCCTCTGCCAGACTCTTCGGGTAGGCGCCCTCGTCGACCCGGCTTCGCAGCGTCCTACGGGCCCTGTCACCATCCTCTGCGTGCGTCACACCGAACCATTCGTCTGGTGCGTGTAGCACGAAAACGCGGGTCGACTCGACCTGGACCTGGTCGTTGACCGCGGTGGAAAGCAAGAATTCTTGAGTCGTGTCGGCAGCCCAATGATCGAGGAAGCGGGTGAACTGTCTCTGCAGGTGCTCGACCACCGGCTCCGTGAAGCCCCAAATATTCATGGACACGATCTCCCCGCCCGAGAGTTCCAGCCGGCTGCCGTCGGTGTATATGCCCGTGATCCGGTGATCGGTCCGACGGATTTGCTGCACTTCGGAGACTCGAGACAGCATCCCGTCCCGACTCAATACGCACACACCCCGCGCCACTCCACCGGACCCGGACAAGGTCTGGTTAAGAGGGTACGCCACGAGTGCCGCCTCGGTGGGCACCGGCTGCGCGGACAGATGCTCGTGCATCATACGGAACGCGCCCGGACCGTAGAGGTCGTCCGCGTTACACACCGCGAAGGGGCCATTGATGAGCTGGGACGCGGAGAGGACCGCGTGACCGGTACCCCACGGACGCGCCCGGTCGGGTGGCGCCCCATAGCCGTCCGGAACGTCCTCAAGACCCTGATGCACGAACTCCATGGGGACCGCGTCGCCGACGATCGCGGCCACGTGGTCGCGAATGTCCTGCTCGATCTCCCGTCGCACGACGAAGATCACTTCGTCGAATCCAGCCCGCGCGGCGTCGAAGACGTTGTAGGCCATGATCGACTCGCCGCTGGGACCGAGAGGGTCCAACTGCTTCAAGCGTCCATACCGCGTGGACAGGCCGCCGGCGAGTATCACCAATGGCAGCGTCAGACCCGCACCTCACGCAACATATACACCTTCAATCACCGACTCCTGCGTACGAAACTCCGGTCAGGTCCGAGATACCTCGCTTCCATGTCGCGAGGTCGCTCAGAGCGAAGTCCTGAAGATGAGCGTGGCCGCATGCCCGCGCGAGGACCTGCATCAATTCGATGGAGGCCTCGAAGAAGTTGGCCAGCCGGCGGGCGGACTCGTCTACGATCAGTCGTGCCCTGAGCCCTTTCTGCTGCGTCGCGATGCCGACGGGGCAGTTGTTCGTGTGGCACGCGCGCATTCCGAGGCACCCGATCGCCTGTAGCGCCGAGTTCGAGATGGCCACGCCGTCCGCGCCCAGCGCGAGCGCTTTGACGAAGTCCGACTCCGTGCGCGGCCCACCGGTGATGATCGGCGCGACGCCGTCGGCGCCGCGTACATCGAGGTGGCGTCGGGCGCGGGGCAGCGCGACCAGCGTCGGTACGGAGATGTTGTTCTTGAAGATGTCCGGGGCTGCGCCCGTCGCGCCGCCTCGTCCATCGAGGATGATGTAGTCGCACCCCACCTCGAGCGCGAAGTCGATGTCGTCTTCGATGTGTTGCGCGCTCAGCTTGAAGCCGATGGGGACTCCGCCGGTGGCGGCACGCACCTCTTCGGCCACCGCACGGAAGTCCTCGACCGTCACGAGGTCCGGGAAGGTGGGCGGGCTGATCGCGGGCTGACCCACCTCGGGACCACGGACCTGGGCGATCTTGCCGACCACCTTGTCGCCGGGCAGGTGACCGCCGGTGCCCGTTTTCGCCTCCTGTCCGCCTTTGAAGTGGAACGCCTGGCATTTGGCGACCTTGTCGAGGCTCCACGCGAATTTCGCAGACGCCAATTCGTAGAAGTAGCGGCTATTCGCTTCTTGCTCTTCGGCCAGCATGCCGCCCTCGCCAGAGCAGATGCCTGTTCCCGCGATCTCTGCTCCGGTCGCCAGCGCGACCTTCGCTTCCTCGGAGAGAGCGCCGAAGCTCATATCGCTCACGAAGAGCGGAATATCGAGGCGTAGCGGCTTCTGGGCGTTCGGCCCAATCAGGAGTTCGGTGCCAACGTCCTGCTCATCGCCCAAGGGGCGCCGGGCCAACTGTGCGGTGATCAGCTGTATGTCATTCCACCGCGGCAGCTCGGTAAGCGGGACACCCATCGCCGAGACGGCGCCGTGGTGACCACGTTGCGCAATCCGTCCCGCGCGAGGCCCTGAATGTAGCGGTTGAATGGTTCCTCCGGGCCGCCGTGTACGTCTTGATAGAGGCCGAGATACTCGTCTCGCCGGTAGGGCTGCGGATGCGACTCGGCGAACGCCGCGATTTCCGCCTCGTCCACCCGCACCGTATCCGCCTCTTCGTCGATGACGGCGGAAAACCGGTGTAGTGCTTCGTCGTCGTTGTACTCGCTGACACCGGTGTCATACCGATAGTCCCAGCCGTGCACCCCGCAGATGAGGTTCGGTCCGTCTATGTGCCCGTCCGCAAGCAGCGCCCCCCGATGGTGGCAGCGACCGTAAAGCACGGCCACCTGATCGTCGAAGCGAATCACGACGAGATCCACGTTCGAGACCAACGCGTATGCGGGGCTTCGGTCCCGAAGTTCGCTCCAAGCAGCGACGCTGGCCTGGGTTCCGTTCACGGTGGGCAGGTTCACTTGTGCCTCCTGGTTGGGCCACTCGGTCCGTGCGAGACTCTTGTGGAGGAGGCGCCGGCCAGGTAGCTCACCAAGCGGACGTGGGATCTGTTGCGCGGACCCCTCCGAGTCAGCAATACGCCGGTCGGCATAGGGTTCCAGGGCCCGCGGGGAACGGCCGCGGGCGCAATCAGTACTGATGACGCGTAATCGAGCGGGGTGGCTCTCAGGACTGCGGTGAGAAGCGCGGCGGAGCCGCGGCTCGCAGTTGTCAGGGAGGTGAGGCTGTGGTGAAAACGGCTAGGCTTCGGCCTCCGCGCTGGCCTTTTGAGCGCGGCGGAAGAAGAACACGCCGACGCCCAGCGCGGCGCCCAGCGCGAGTGCCATGAGCGCGAACTTCAGCGCGATGGCGAGCAGGCCCATGAACCATGCGGTCACCGGAATCATGAGAATCTTCAGGCCTTCTAACAGAAGCCAGCCAATGACTCCGGTAGCCGTCAGTCCCGCTGCAAACCTCATCACGTCGCCCCCACTTCTGAGTTCGTGCTGCGGTCGTCACCGAGCCGCCTTTCCTGAGGGAGTCTACGCGACTCGGGGGGCTGCGGTTTCAATCTCCTACCAAGGTAGTCGCAGGCGGTCGCTTTCTCCATGTAATTGTTCGCGCCCGATTCCCGTAGAGACAACGGGCGCGGACTGCGCCGCGTCGAAGGTGGAGAGGGTGGAATCTCGCGAGTCGCCGAAGCCTTCGGGCCGGTTCGCACGAAGTGACACATATGGGAGAGCGGCAGGGGCCGCTTCCCGGTAGCGATGGGAGGGGATGATGATGCAGCCGCATATCAACGAGAAGAAGGGAGCCCCCTGGTGGGCCGCGATTGGCGCGCCCTTGATAGGTGTCCCGATCATGGTGGCGCTATTGGCGCTCGCTTCTCCGTCGGAGAACGCGCCTGCGGTCGAGTCGGAGGTCGGCTCGCGAAGCGAACTCGTGGAACCACAGGTCGTACGTCCTGCGGTCCTCGAAGCCGAGTATTTCGAGGAGCATCGCAGGAGCTGAGCGATCGTCGCCGGTACGTCGACGGCAGGATGACGCCGCTCCGTTCAGGGCGGCGTTTTTCGTGAATGGAACTTCTATCCCCTCGAGGGCCGTATAGGCATCCATGGAAGAGATCCGTATTCCCAACCACGCGACATATGCCCCGGTCTCCTTGACGGACATCATCGCGACCGCTCCGCTCGCATCGAGGCTCCTACTCGGCGCGACCCTCCCCGGTAGAGTGCTCAGCGCCGCCGCCTTCGGCATGTATGCTGGCAGCGCGGTGAAGGACTGGGTGAGCCGCCGCGAGATGAAGTGGATCAATTTCCAGGACGAGTTCGGCGCGGACGTCAAGACGCTTCTCGACATGCCCGACGAAGCTCGTCGAGACGAGGTCTCGCGCCTGGCGATTCGCCTCAACGAGATCTACACGCCGGAGCGGATGCCGAGGGCCGAGCTCGCCAAGGCCGTCAACGAGCACCTCACCGAGTACATGGCGGGTATCACCGGACAGCGCGTCCGCACCAGTTCGGAAGTGAGAGAGTTCACGCTCGCCAAGCTGGTATTCCCATTCGCCATGGGTGTCTGCGACATGATCTCGGGCGACGTCGCCCTCTTCAGGGATACCGGGATCTTCGAGCCGCACGTCATCTGTCATGAGTTCGTGCATCGAAAGGGCTACTGGAAAGAGCTTCACGCCCAGGCGCTCTCCTATCTCTCGCTGATGGCCTCGGGCGATCCGCTGATGGTCCAGTCGGCGCTCGCGGAGCGTCTGCACCGGCAACTCAAGGCGATCGTGGGCGATGACCATCAGGAGTACCACGACGTGGTGGACAGCTTGAAGCTGCGCTCAGAGTTGGCCAAGGAGCTGCACTCGCTGCGGCCGGACGCGGGCGTCTACGAGAGTTCGGTCTCGGTGGTCATGAAGAAGATGTACGACGAGCGGCTGAAGTTGACCGGCCAAAACGGGCTCTCCGACTACGACGTCGGCTTCACGAACTTCCTGTGGACGTTCGAGCGCAGTCCTGAGGCCCGCCAGGAGAGGTGGCAGGCCGAGTTCTAGTGCAGTCCCCCGCCGAACAGATCCATTTGGGGTCTGTGAGGGTCTGGAGGCCTGACAAAAGAAGCGGCAGAGAGTGAGGGTGGTCGGTTGAGCCCCAGCCGTGCGCTCGTCACCTGGAACAGAGAACGCAGGTGCTCCGCCCAGGGCCCTTCGCCCCGGCCGCGTACTTCGTACCGGGCGTCGTACAGCTTACCGCCTCGCATCTCCCGAACCCGGTTGAGCACCTTCTCTTTTCGGTCGGGGAAGTGCTGCCCGAGCCACGTTGCGAAGATGTCCTTCACTCCGTGCGGAAGGCGAAGCACGATGTAGCCGGCGAACGAAGCTCCTGCGTCGGCAGCGGCCTCGAGAATCGCGGGCATCTCGTGGTCGGTCAGGCCTGGGACGACCGGCGCGACGTTGACGCCCACGGGGATCCCAGCCTGAGCGAGGACCCGAATCGTCCCTAGCCTACGCTCCGGAATCGAAGCCCTCGGCTCCATGACCCGTTGAAGGCTCCGGTCCAACGACGTGATGGAGAGCACGACCACGGCCGCATGGTACTCGGCGAGCTCGGCCAGAAGGTCGACGTCACGTGTTACCAGATAGCTCTTCGTGATAATGGCCACCGGATTGCGGAACTCCGCCAGCACTTCGAGGCATCGCCGTGTGATTCTGAGCCTGCGTTCGGCGGGCTGGTAGGCATCGGTATTGCCGCTCAGGGCGATCACTTGAGGTTTCCATTTTCTGTCCGTCAACGCCTTCCGTAGTAGCTCGGGAGCCTCCCGCTTCACCAGAATCTTGGTCTCGAAGTCGAGGCCTGCCGAGAAGCCCAGGTGCTCATGCGTCGGCCTGGCGTAGCAATAGGCACACGCATGCTCACAACCCCTGTAGGGGTTGATGCCCACGTCGAAGCCCACGTCCGGAGCATCGTTGTAGGCCAGGATCGAGCGTGTGGCGTCGGTCAACAGAACCGTCTTCGGGGGCGGATCATCAGGATCGTTCCAACCCTCGCGGTCCACGTGCAGTCGCTCGAACCGGTTGGGGGGATTCCAAGGCGCCGCTCGGCCGCGCAGAACGGGAAGGGCGTGTGCGTGTGTCATGCCCGAAGGTAACCGAAGAAAACCCGAAAGGCGAGGCCCGAGTTGATCGGGTGTGGGTGCGCGCCTTGGTGTTACAGCCCGTCCGAGTTCCGGATCAGTTGTTGGAAGAACTTGATGCTCGTGACGAATCCCTCTGTGCTCATACGCTCGTTGGTCCCATGAATACGCTGTAGCGCATCAGACTCCATCGGTGTGGGCAGGAAGCGAAAGACATGTCGCGACCGGCCGGAGTAGTATTTCGCGTCGGTGCCACCGGGCACGACGTATGGCGCGACGATGACGTCGTCCTCGGGAACGACCTGCATGATCGTCCTAGCCAGCATCTGGAACGGGGCTCCGCTGGCATCCGATACCGGGGACGGATCTGCGCTCCAGTCCCCGAACACCTGCACTTGCACACGATCGTCGTCGACGACTTCGCGGACGCGCTCGAGCACGCTCGAGATGGTCTCGCCGGGTCGGATGCGGTGATTCACGACCGCGCGGGCGCGGATGGGCAGGACGTTGGCCTTCACGCCTCCCTCGACGATCGTCACGGCTGTTGTCGTCCTGAGCGAGGACGCGGAGGAGGGATCCATCAGCATCAACCGCTTCACCAGAGGCCCGAACAGCCAAAGGTTGGCGAAGACCACGCGAGGGAGGAATCCGATCTCCGCGCCAATGTACGCGAAGGACTCCAGGGCAGGGCCCTCGAGGTGAGCGGGGAAGGGCGTTTCTTCCACGCGTGAGATGGCCGCGGCCAGAATCCCGATGTTGGTGCTCTCCGGGGGAGTCGAAGAGTGTCCTCCGTCGCCTTCGACCAGGAGCTCCAGGTTCACGTAGCCCTTCTCCGCGGTGCCGATCAGTGCCACCGCTCCGTCGAGGCCGGGCACCATACCCCGGGCCACCAGTCCGCCCTCGTCGATGACGTAGGCGTACGGCTCGACCTCGCGCGTGGCGAGCAAGTCTGCGATCGCGGATGCTCCTCGCGCGCCCCCGACCTCCTCGTCGTGCCCGAACGCCAGGTAGTGCGTGCGCCGGGGTTGGAATCCTTCGGCGAGCAGGGCCTCGATCGCTTCCAAGATCGACACGACGCCGACCTTGTCGTCCATCGTGCCCCGCCCCCACACGAACCCGTCGGCGATCACGCCGGCGAAAGGTGGATGGCTCCAGTCCTCTTCGGTCCCCGGAATCACGGGCACGACGTCTTGATGCGCCATGAGAACGACGGGCTCGAGATCGCGTTGGGTCCCTTGCCATGTGTAGAGGAGGCTCAGTCCGCCGACGATCTCCCTCGCGAGGTGCTCGTGGACCAGCGGGTACGTCTCTTCGAAATAGGCGTGCAAGGCGAGGAACTGAGTCGTGTCCGTGTTCTCGGACTCCTCGTGCGAGATCGTCGGGATGCGGATCGCGCCGGCGAAGCGTTGAAGGGCAGCGGCTTCGTCGACCATGATGCTCACCGGCGCCACTCCCTCGGGCTGCAGCGAGGGCATCGTCTGGGCGCGAAACACCAGCGATGCGCCCAGCACCACGAACAGTGACAGCAGGGCCAGAGAGATCTTCTTGATCATGTGCAGTCATCCGGGCGGTGGTACAACGCAAGAGGCCCCGTCCGGGATTCGGACGGGGCCTCGGCGATCGGACGAGAGTGCTTGGTGGCTCAGGCTTGCTCGATGTCGTAGCAGACTCGCCAGTCGACCATGTTCTCAGGGTCTCCCGTGCCTTCGTCGGTCGGCTGGTGGCGGCCGATCCAGTCGGAGGCGGGGCCGGAGAACTCGCGTCGATAGTCTTCGAGGTGGTCGTTGGCCGTCAGTTGATCCAACTCGACACCGAAGAGTTCGACGACCAAGCTGTCCCCGGCTTCACCCTCGAACAACGTCTTGTCGATCTTGTCGACTTTGTTGCGACGCGGGTGATCGGAAATGCACCAGTAGCCCTGTTCCGGAAACTCTTTCTCGTGGCTCTCTCCGCCGGTAGTGATTTTCGAACGGAAGCGGAACTCGCCCTCGTCGTCCCACATGGCTTCTTTGTTGTCCTTGATCTGAATCCACCGCAGGATGACGTGGACGCGGGTGCCACCATTCTCCGACATTGGTACTCCTATTCTCGTTCGAACCTGAAAGGCAATTTAATAGAGCTTCTAGGCGTCCACGGTCAAGGGTCGCTCACGATTTCGCAACCTCACACATCAGTGCGAGCTGGTTCTCTTCGCTGTCTTTGAATGTGGCAAGCCACAACTCGTGGTCCCCCATGTCGACGAGGAAGTGCGGCTCGACGTCGAATACCACGCCACGCTCGGTCAGAATCTCGTGCGCCACCGTGATGTCCGGGACCTTGTAGTAGAGAATCGAAGCCCCGGGGTTCCCCGATCCCTCGGGCTCTCCCAGCAGAAGGCGGACTCCATCCAAGTCGAAGAACGCCATGCGTGGGGGAGCCTCGAAGAGGAAGCGCATACCGAGCGTATCGCGATAGAAGCCGACCGCGCGGTCCAGGTCTCGCACGGGCATGAAGACCTGCCCCAGGGTCCGAAGCCCGAAATCCTCTTCGCTCATCACCGCCTCCGCGTTCACTCGCTTGGGGTTGAATTCGGAATCCGCATGCGACAATTTAGTTAGCGCACCTAAATAAATTCAAGAGGGCTGTTCATGGAGGACGACGGCGGGGCGAACGACCCGGCAACGGTGCTCGCGGATCGGCTGCATTCGGCCGCGATCCACTTGCTGCGCAACCTTCGTGTAGAGGACGACGCTTCGGGGCTGACCGCGCCAAGGCTGTCCGCGCTGTCGGTGGTCGTCTTCCGCGGTCCGCTCACCGTTGGGGAACTCGCGCGCGCCGAGCAGGTGCGTCCACCCACGATATCGCGCCTGGTCAGTGCCTTTCAGCAGGAAGGACTGGTGCGGCGTAGCGCAGACCCGGAGGACCGCCGCGTCCGATGGGTGGAGGCCACCGCGAAGGGCAAGCGCATTCTCCAGGAGGGGCGCAGGCGTCGTGTTGAACGTCTCGCGCGAAGGCTGCGGTCGCTCTCGATCGATGACAAGAGGGCGCTCACCGCCGCAGCGGATCTGCTCGAACGGCTTTCCAGGCCTCCGCGACCGGAGTGAACGGACGCGCCCCCGCTGCTCGGCTGGCGCGGGACGGGGGGACGGCCGTTCACGCCGCTCCGGGTTGGTCCTGGCAAGCGGCTATCGCACCGGAATCCTTACCGAGACCTGGTGCGTGAGCACGGAGGCGTCCCGCAGCGTCAGCGGCGCCTCCGGAGCCACGATGAAGTCGGAACGCGGAGAAAAAGCGGCGGCGGCCTCGCCGCGGAAGGCCGGGGCCGTGCCGGGTTGGCCGGTGCCGGTCGTGAGACGACCGGCGTATCGCAGCTCGAGGTCGGAGAACCGGAGCGTGGCGCCGAACGTCGGCGTCCACTCCATCCACGACTCGTCCTGGTCGCGGAACGAGCCCTCGATATGGTTGACCTGCTCCAGTGTGTAGTCGTAGGAGCGAACCTCGAGTCCGGCCTGTAGTCCGATGTCCTCCAGCTGATGCGAAAGGCCCGTGCGCAGCACGACGTTCGTGAAGAAGAACTCGTTTTCGATCGTCTGTCCGCCCACCTCGATGACCGCGCCGTCAGCGGTCACGACAGCCTCGTCGGCCTCCTGCCAGGTCTCGCTCCAGATCGGCTGCACCATGAGGTCGATCCCGAAGGTCGTGGGGCCACGCTTGCGAGAGAACCCGAATCCCGCTTCGTACGCCCACGTCTCACCGGGGTCTCGAGGGATGTTCTGGATGCTGTAGTTCGGGATCTTCGGATGCGACTTCCGATTCACCGTGAACGCTGCCCCGACCCGCCAACCCGGGGCGTCGAGGTCACGGTCCCAGGAGACCTGGGCGCCCATCGTGCGCGTCTTGTCTTCGTTGATCTCGATCCGCGCCTCAGCCACCGGCGGCCGCATGGGATCATCCCACGTAACGTCTACGTAGGTCACGTCGTGTGTCATGGAGATCCGATTGTGCAGGAGGACGATCGCGAGACGCTCTCGTGCCCCGGCCCGGTACAGGCCGAGGCGTACGTCCGACGCGCTGCCGGACTGCTCGATTCGGTTCGCTGAGGCGTACAGGAGGTCGACCCCGTCTACGGCGTCCAGGTGCGCGCTAGACGCCGCTAGCCCTATGGACCAAGGACCGGCAGAGAGGCGGCGTCCTACGAAGCCGCTCGCGTAGAGGTTACGGGATGATGCGTCGCTCAGGAGAGGCGCCGGCCCGATCCAGTCGACCCAAGAGTCGATGAAGAAGTCGTTGCCGCTCGAGTTGTCGATCTGTTGCAGAGCGAGCGACGCGCCCCCGAACCATTCGGCGCCACGGAACATGCCTGCCAGCGGGAATGTCTTTCCCGAGCCGCCACCGTTGGAGATGCCATAGAACGTGGGCGACCCCAGGAACGAAGATTCTCCGATGAAGACGCCCTTGGCGGGGTTGGACCAGGGATCGCCGAGCGAGTCGTTCACGGCGAGGCGGACTCCCGCCATGCCGAGGTTGGTGCTCGGGAGGGTGAGGAACTGGTCGCCCGATGCCACCGGCACGGTTCGGATGGGCACGACCTGCCCGGCCAGAGGTGCCACCAGGACCGACTGCAGAGCGGCGAGGACCGTAAGAGCACGAACGAGTGAAGAGCGCATCGTCACCCCCGAGGGTATCGGCGGCACGGCGCCGCCGTCACTCAGAGAACGATTGGGGTGAAGAAGTCGTGACCAGCGTAGCCGCCGGACGGCCTCAGAACGAAAAGGCGACCCCCAATATGGGAAGCAGTGGCCGCTCGGCGAGCGGTGTCAGCTCGTCGCTCCGCCAGGACTGGAAGGTGTAAAAGAGCGCGTCGCGACGGTCCAATGCGTTTAGGATGCGTAGATAGGGGCGCACGCTCCAGCGTCGTCCTCCCCACTCCGGGGTCAGGAGTGCATGGACCTCGACGTCGACGCGTAGAAACTCGTCGTCCAATGCCGTGAGCAGGGGAGAGTCCTGGCTTCGGCTGGTGCCCGAGTCCCCTGGCTGGGTGGGGCTCGAGACGGCGTCGCCCGCCTCGGTCCCGAAGCTGCCGAAAGGGATGCTCGTGTAGGGCAAGCCCGCGCCGTACGCCACGCGCACCTCACCTCGCAGCGGCCCACCGATATCACCCGCGAGGCCCGCGCTGAGCAGATGACGTCCCGCGAAGTCCGAGCCGTATCCCGAGAGGTCTTCGGTCGACCAGAACCAGGAGAGGCCATAACCCAACCAAACCGCCCCCTGCGCTCCTACACTGCGGAGCTGTAGGTCGATTCCCGACGAGCGGATCGTTTTGTCACGCGCGGCCGCCAACCCCTCGTACCGCTTCCAGAACCCCTGCAAGTCGAGCCGGACGCTGCTGCCCAGCGTCTGGTCGAGCGACACGACCACGTGGTCGGCGGTTGCCACGGGCATCAGCTGCGAGGCGGCCAAGCCCTGCTCGACGACCTCGGCGAGCGTACGCTCGACTTCGACGTCGGGCGTGCGGGTCGGTTGGTGGTAACGGCCCGCCGCGATCGTGATCAGCGCGTCCAGGTCGAACTCCCACAGGAGAGCAACGCGGGGCGCGAGCCGGAACCCGCCGAGGGAGAATGCGTCTGTTCGAAGGCCGGCTCGCAACGTGAGGCCGGGTCCGAGCGGTCGAGTCGCGTCCAGGTACGCCCCCGTCGTCGTGGTCTTGCTCCGCGTATGGGTCGATGGACCTCCGCCCAGGGCGCGTGCCGAGAAGGC
>Ga0208879_1000995_pt1 | contig 27902 bp, 30 predicted proteins | sample Knorr_S15_td_Bot_FD_185605 | JGI IMG/M metagenome (GOLD analysis project Ga0208879, IMG submission 185605) | Marine microbial communities from Southern Atlantic Ocean transect - Knorr_S15_td_Bottom_ad_5009_LV_A (SPAdes) (version 2) | ecosystem: Environmental > Aquatic > Marine > Oceanic | place...
GTGCAACATGTGATGGGGCATTTTTCAAAAACCAGGAACTCATTGTTGTTGGCGGTGGTGACTCGGCAATGGAGGAGGCAACTTTTCTTACAAAATTTGCATCAACCGTACATATTGTACACAGAAGGGATGAGTTTAGAGCAAGTAAGATAATGCAGGAGCGTGCCCTTTCTAATGAAAAAATCAAAGTTCATTTCAACTGCACAGTTGAAGATATTCAAGGGGACCAAAAATTTCAGAAAGTGATTCTAAAAAACGTAAAAAACGATGAAATGATTACCCTTGAGGCAGGCGGTTTGTTTGTGGCAATAGGACATGAACCTAATAGCAAAATACTTGAGGGCCGGGTTGAATTGGACGAAAATGGTTATGTTGTTTTAAAAAATAATACGGAAACCAGCATTCCAGGTGTTTTTTGTGCAGGTGACGTTCATGATCATAGATACAGACAAGCTGTAACTGCAGCTGGATTCGGATGTATGGCTGCAATTGATGCCGATAAATATTTAGCTGAACAGAAATAGGGTTACTTTACCTTTTTTATAGTAAATTCCAAATCTTTGTCATTTTTTTTCATCTCTAAAAGTTCATGCCCACGTTTACTACAAAATTCAGTTATGTCATCCTCAGCAGCAGGATCATCCGTAAGAACTGTTAAAATTTCACCAACTTGCATTTTTTGCAATTCGATATTTGTTTTAAACATTGGTTCAGGACAAAACATTCCCCTTACGTCTAGTTTTTTTCCAGATTCTGAAATTTCAACCACCTTACACAATTTTGCCTTCGATCAATATTAAAATCTATACGGCTTTATCGTGTTTAAAATTAAAAAATGGTTGATAAATTTTGGCTAATTAACGATGTGAATCGTAGAATGATGATTGCAAGTGTTTAAAATCTGATTATTTATTTTCTAATTTCAAGTTGAATATAGTCATATCATTTGATTTGCACTAAATCATCAAAGTTTGTATAACATTTTATGTGTCTAATCATATAACATCAAGCCTTTTTCCTCAAGCATATTATGAAGATTGTTTACTGAACGATAGACATCTTTTTCAGTTTTAGCTCCAGTACAGACTAGTTTACCTGAGGCAAAAATTAGAATTACAGTTTTTGGATCAACCATCCTATGAATTACTCCTGGAAATTGCTCGGGTTCGTACATGCTTCGAGGTAATCTTCGTGCTGTCAATTCAAGACGAATCCGTCCTCCAAGATTTATCGACGATACAATGTTTTGTATAGTAACAACTGCATCTTTTTTGATTTTGATTTTACCTTTTCTTAATTTTGAAACTACCAAGTTTACCGCCTTTACTGCAAGTTTTTCTGATTTTCCGCCAGTACATACCATCTTACCTGTACGAAAAAGCAATGTTGCAGTTTTTGGATTTTCGATTCGAAACACTGCACCGGGGAACTGCTCAGGATTATATTCTACATGTGGAAATTTACGTGTTATTTCGTTAAGATCTAAATCCTGTTCTATAGTAGCTGATGCAACAACATTTACGATTTCAATTAGAGGTTTGGAAAGTGGCATTAGAAATAAATGTAAGAAACTACATTTAAAGTGATTCAAGGATGTAATTGAATGGATAGAATCAAAAAACTATCTTTAACATGTTTCCCAAACTACGCTCTCGAAATAGATGGTAATCATACCCTTCAAAATTTATTTTTCTAGAGATTCTCTTTAATCCGGCTAAAGACATTCTGTAAAAGATATTCCAAAATATGCTTTCAGGGCTAATCATATACAATTTGAAAAGCAATCTGACAGCCCATAATGCTCGTGGATAAAACTGTAAAGTGTATCTGTCTATGAAAAAGGCTGAGTTTTGAATCTTGTATCTTATGTGTTCTAGTGCCTCTTTGGGTTGTACATATCCAGTGTTTTGGATGGTTATTTTATGATGTTTCATTGCAGTAATTACACTGTCCAATTTATTCTCAGAATAAATTAGATTAGTTGATCTGCCAATGGTAGATTTTACATGAGAGTCACTGCCTGCAACTACATGCAAGGCTTTCTCCTTTGCAAATTTTTTTGCTCTAAGATTCGAATATACATCCACATTAGAGCTGTTAAACGCTTCAAATAGATCACAATAGATGGAATCCTCACGCAATGCATCTACTAAACTAAATGGATGGGGTGCAATAGTTACAGCATCCTGTTTTTTCGCCTCATCTAATACTTCATGTAATGGAAGTCCTGATTTGATAGAATGATCAATCCCATAGACTAGTACATGTGATTCATTATTTGTTGTAACTTCTTCTGCTGGATACACGCTTAATGTATCAAATTTCTGATGATTTTTTTTATATTCAAGCATCTGTCTGTATCCATCAATAGTATTGTGATTGGTAACAAAAAGTACATCAAGACCAGCTAGATATGCCTGTTCTAACTGGTTGGGAATTGTTACATTGCAGTCATGAATTGGTTCCAGAGTACCAAGACGTCCGTTAGAAAAAATATTATGGCAATGCAATTCTGTTTTTAATGACATCATACCACACATTCATTTTAGAGCGTATCATTATTTGTAATTATCGAAATAGATCATCATGATCTAATCGTAACATTTTCTGAATTTTTGCATCAGAGAAACTAAAGTTGTAATTTCGTACTATCACAATTGGACATTTCAGAACTTTCCCCATAACAAGTTCCGATGCTGAGCAAATCTCATCAGCAACTGCTATGGCTGTTACCTGCATGATCTTCCCAAATGTATCTGGTTTGCCATTATAATCTAAGATGGGTTCAAGGCCAGCAATCCCAATTGCAACGTTTGTCTGACCCAATCTAAATGGTCTTCCAAATGTATCAGAGATTATTACAGCTGTATTTTTTCCAGTTTTTTGCTCAATCCTGTCTTTCAGCAAGTTAGCTGACTTGTCAGGATCATCAGGTAACAATGTTGCATAACCGTCTTGCACATTGCTTTCATCAATGCCAGCATTAGCACAAACAAACCCATGCTTGGTTTCAACTATGATTATCCCATTTTCCATTCTTACGATCCTTTTACTTTCTGAAAGTATCAATTCCACTAATCTGGGATCCTTACCGTACGAGCTGGCTATGCCATTAGCAAGAAGTGAAGGATTGACAGATGATAGGCTTAGAATACGACCTTCATTCTTGGAAATTATTTTTTGAGAAAAAACAAGTATATCACCATCGTTAATTTCTGACGATTCTAGAATCAAATCTACAAGGTTAACATCAAGTCCAATTTCTTTTTGGATTTTTATTGGAATGATTTGTAGTGACATTTTATTTTTTTGAACATGTGTTGTTAAAACATTTGGATTGGCTACATGGATGTTTGTAATTCCAGTTTTAGGTTATAATGTGTATTAATCAAACCAACAATTTTTGATAGATCCTTTTCATCAAGGGTTACTGTAGCTAAATCTTTCACTATATCTTGTGCACGAAAAGCAATTCCAAAACCGCTAATATCAAAAAGCTTAACATCGTTTGCGCCGTCAACTACTGTCGTAATATTTTCTTTTTTCTCATCCCATTCTCTGATTTTAATTATAGCTGATTTTGCCTTATCAGAATCAACATTCACAATAACATCATCCAGCTTGCCATCTTTAAAGACAAGTTCATTACTATACACAAAATCAAGACACAATTCCTTTTTTAATCTGTCAGTGATAATCGTGAAACCGCCTGAAACTGCCATTAGTTTCCAGCCAGCATCTTTTAATGTACGGCATGCTTCCCTGGCACCAATCATTATTGGTAAAGAATTAGCAACTTGAATACATGTATCATAATTCATGCCGCGAAGAAGCTCAACGCGTTGTTTGAGTCCTTCTACCCAGTCAATCTTTCCCTCTAAACCTTTTTTTGTAATTTCCCAGATTTTATTTTCTTTATTCACTTTCTCAGCTAATAAAGGAAGATATTCTGCATCATAAATAACGCCTTCAACGTCAAAAATAGCTAACAACTGTTTTCTGAATTAAAGCCAATTCTAAACAATATTAAGCTTAACAGAAAATGATAGATCGCCTACAGTTAATATTAAATCAGATAGTATTTGCATATTAGTTATGTCAGATGATCTTCAGTTCAAGTATGAAGTTGAAATAAAAACTGCCGATAAAAAGCAGAAGCTTACGAATGAAGTAAAAGATGAACTAAAGGCCTCTGGTATGATGGATGAAAAAGGAAAATTGAAAATAAATGGCGTAAGTGCAAAAATGCTAAAGAGGATGAAACAGGAATTTGTGGATTGCCCAGTTCTTAAGCGGGAAGTACAATTTGTACCGTGTTTTGTTTGTCCAAACTTCCAAAGCAGGGTAACAGGTAAAGTTTTGTGCAAGGGGGATAAGCTATAATATGGCAAAAAAACGAACTGGAAAACGCAAAACAACGAAGACCAAGCGTAAAACAACGAAGACAAAGCGTAAAACAACGAAGACCAAGCGTAAAACAACGAAGACAAAGCGTAAAACAAAAAAAGCGTTTGGGGGATATTCGGTAAGTTTCAAAAATAGAGTTGAATCACTTGAACAGATTTTTGGCAGGGCAGACATTCCTCCAAGTGAAATGACAAAAAAACTTTGGAACTTTATTAAGAAAAAGGGACTTGGTCATAAGTAAAATAATACCAAACTAGAAAAACTCATTATGCTGATTGGTGGTGGAAGGTTAATTGAGTAAAGAAGTTGGTATTACTGTTTCAAAAAATGATAACTTTAGTGAGTGGTATACGCAAGTAGTTATCAAGGCAGAACTTGCGGATTATGCACCAGTTAAGGGATTAATCGTACTAAGGCCAGATGGTTACTCTATTTGGGAATCAATCAAGGAATCACTTGATAAAAAACTAAAGGAAACCGGTCACCGGAATGGATTTTTGCCTGTGTTAATACCTGAATCACTACTTAGAAAAGAAAAGGAACACTTTGAGGGACTTAACCCTGAAGTTTTTTGGGTTACACACTCAGGAAATTCAGAGATTGGCGAAAGACTTGCACTTCGCCCTACTTCTGAAACACTTGCTTATTCACTTTTTTCCAAATGGATAAAAAGCTGGAGGGATCTACCACTTAAAATTAATTTTTGGAATTCAGCATTGAGAGCGGAGATTAAAGGCACAAAACCATTTCTAAGGACATCAGAGTTTTTGTGGCAAGAAGGTCACACGGTTCATGCTACTAAGGATGAAGCTGAAAAGGAAGTTGCGGATATTTTGGAACTGTATAAAAAAACTATAGAAGAAGAACTGGCAGTTCCTGTAGTAACTGGAAAAAAAAGTGAGAAGGACAAATTTGTTGGTGCAGTTCACACTGATACACTTGAATCATTAATGCCTGATGGTAAGGCACTACAAATGGGAACATCTCATTTCTTGGGTCAGAACTTTTCCAAACCGTTTGACGTAAAGTATCTTGATGAAAACAATGTTGAAACTTTCGCATGGCAAACATCATGGGGAGTTTCATGGAGATTAATAGGAGGCATGATAATGACACATGGCGACGACAAGGGACTGGTCTTACCACCAAAAATAGCTCCAATTCAAGTTGTTATAATTCCGATTTATTATTCTAAGGAAGATAGAGAAAATATAGTACAGAAGGCACGTCAAATCAAAGATAGTTTATCTAATAGTGATATACGCGTTCATCTAGACGATAGAGATCATCTTACTCCGGGTTTCAAGTTCAATGATTGGGAGCTAAAGGGTATACCAATCCGAATTGAAATAGGACCTAAAGATATTGCTAAAAATCAAGTAGTATTGGTTAGAAGACATAATCAAACAAAAATTAGTCCTGACATAGACGGGTTGCCAGAAAAAATACTCTCAGATCTAAAAAATATTCAGAATGAGATGTTTGATGCTGCTAAAAAAATTCTTGATGAAAGAGTTGTTAGAGTCTCTGAATACCAGCAATTCAAAGAAGAGTTAGACAATGGAAAAATGATTGGCTGTTCCTGGTGTGGAAAACAGGAATGTGAAGATAAAATTAAGGAGGAGACTGGTGCAGATCTGCGCGTTATTCCATCTGATAACAAAAAAAACCCAGAAACATGTATTTACTGTAAAAATACAGGCGTTACAAATGTGCTCTTTGCTCGTGGCTACTGAATAAGTGAAATATTATGGGTATAAACATAAAATTTACTGCTGCAGTTATCGTAATTGCTGTGGTAGGATTTACCGCATCTTCTTATTTCTTCAGTACACAGCCTATATCTGGCGACTGGATGTTTGATAAATCTCAGTATATTCAAAAGATAGATGCTTGTCTAGAAACTCAAACCTCAGGTAACATATCTCTCAATTCCTTTGCAACAAGTTTTGTTACAAATTTGAAACATCAGGCTGAAGCGGCTGAAAGCGAGGATGAAATCAAAGAAATTCTGGATAGGTTATACGAGATTACTAGTTGTGAGCCATAGTACAAAATGAGTAAAACTAGGAAAAAATGTATCATTTGTGGCTGTCAAGACCATCGACTTGTTGGGTGCATTAAACATAAAACTAAAAAATGTAGTTGCTACAACTCCTAGCCAAAAATATAATATAAACATGACAAAAATGAGTTGACATGGCAACTGTTTCAAAACAAAAATCAAATCTTCTTAAGCAGTTCAATGAAACAAGGACTAGAACATTAAGCCTAGTACAAACACTCGAAAAAGATGATTTCATTGTACAGACTGCCCCTTTTATGAGCCCGCCAAAATGGCATTTAGGACATGTTAGCTGGCTTCTTGAAGTTGTTATGAGTAAAACCATAAGTGACTACGAATTTTATTCACAGGAATTTAGCGAGTACCTAAATTCATACTATCATCAATTTGGCGAACCGCATGACAAGGATAAGAGAGGATTGGCAACTAGACCCACAGTTGATCAAGTTTTTGAATATTTTCATATGATGACTAACAAGGTTGTTAACATTTTACAGAATGAAATGTTGGATGAAAAAGCACAGCAGCTTTTTTTTATGGCAATAAACCACGAGTGCCAACACCAAGAGCTTTTGGTTTATGATTTACAGCATCTATTAGCGGATAGATATAGACCCCTGACAAGAAATTCCTTGCCTACACAATCACAGCAAGAATCAAGCTCCGTCAAAATTAATGGCGGTCTGTATATGATGGGTTATTCAGGTGATCAGTTTTGTTATGATATTGAGTTACCAGAACACAAAGTCTATCTTGATGACTACAAAATTGACTCATATCCAGTATCAAACAAGCAGTACATGAAATTTGTAGATGATGGTGGCTATGATGATTTCAAATACTGGCTATCTGATGGTTGGGACAAGGTACGAAATGAAAACTGGAAAGCCCCAATGTATTGGGAAAAGATTGATGGACAATGGATGACATGTGACTTTTTGGGAAAACGAAAGATTAACCCGAATGAACCTGTCTGCCATGTTAGTTATTACGAAGCTGATGCGTATTGCAAATGGGCAGGCAAAAGATTACCAACTGAAGCAGAATGGGAAAAAGCTGCTTGTTGGGATGAAAAAAACCAAAGAAAAACAATTTTTCCGTGGGGCAATGAATCTCCTGATACTCTACATGCAAATCTATTAGAATCATACCTTTGGAATTGTTCAGAAATTGGTGCGTACCCCGATGGTAAAAGCCATTACGGATGTCATCAAATGATTGGAGATGTATGGGAATGGACATCAACGGAATTTTTCGGTTATCCTGGATTTAAAACGGGATTTTCTGAATACAATGACAAATGGTTTGCAAATCAAAAAGTGTTAAGGGGTGGTTCCTTTGGTACACCATCAATTTCTATCCGCGGAAGTTATAGAAACTTTTTCAGACTGGATGAAAGGTGGCTCTTTTCAGGATTTAGATGCGCTGAATATATTTAATCATTTTTTGAAAGCAAAACTAAACAAAAGTACTGCTTCTCATCATACCATATATCTTTAATTCGAAAACCAGTCATTGATAACATTTTGTTTATTTCTGGAATTGTGTATTTGTATGAATTTTCAGTGTGAATTAATTCATCCTGTTTAATTTGTAATATCATTCTGGCTTTAGGGATATTCACTATCTGATTTTCTAAAGAACGCAAGTATATCTCAACTCTATTTTGGCTTTCATTGTATATCGCATGATGTACAAATTTGTTTATGTTAAAATTACTATCTAACTCTGAATTAATTCTTGACAAAACATTAAGATTAAATTTTGCTGTAACACCTTGCGAATCATTATATGCACGCTCTAACACTCTTTTATCCTTTACAAGATCCAGACCGATTAAAAATAGATCATCTTTCTTCATGGAAGAATTTATTTTTTGTAAAAACTCTAATCCATTTTCATAATCAAAGTTTCCAAAGCTAGAACCTAAAAATACTATTAGATTTTTCTTATTATCATAATTTTTTATAAATTCTAACCCACTTTCGTAGCTATCAATTATACCAGTTATATGCAAATTTTCATAATCATCCCGTAATTTTTTGGAACTGTCTCTAAGTATCTTAGAAATATCAATCGGAAAATATTCTACGCGTTTTTGCAATCTTTCAAGAATAGAAATCAGTGTTCTAGTTTTCTTTGATGAACCACTTCCCAATTCAACAAGCCTAAAATCTCCATTAAGATGTGGTGGTAGTTTTTCATATAGTTGTGTTAATATGCTAATTTCAGTTCTTGTTAGATAGTATTCTGGTAATTTACATATTTGTTCAAAAAGTTGGGAGCCCTTTTTATCATAGAAAAATTTTGGATTAATTGATTTTTGTTTTTTATTTAAACTAGATGATAATTCCTGAACAAGTGTATTCTGTGATTTATTTCTGGATGGTTCATAGTAACAAAGTTGTTCGCCTAAAACATATTTTGTGTATTCTAGTTTCTTTTGAATAGATTTTAGACTCATAAAATGCACCAAAATCTGTGCCTCATAAAGTCTTTTTGGTGTCTAACAATTATTTTATGATTTCTTGATATACTAGTCAACCAATAACGGTTTGTTGGATGAGATTCTAAGAGTTGAGGGGTTATCCAAACAGTTTGTCAAAAAAAATGTGTTTGGTTCAATAAAATCTTTAGTGAAAGCGGTGGAAGATGTTTCATTTTCTCTATACAATAATGAAGTGCTTGTGATTGCTGGGGAATCAGGTTCAGGCAAAACAACAATAGCCAAATTAATTCTTAGAGCAATAACACCAGATTCTGGCAAGGTTATTTTTCAGGGAGAAGAGATTAAAGATGATTCAAAAAGTTTGATGAAGATTAGGATGCATTGTCAAATGGTACACCAGGATCCTTATGATTCGATTAACCCTAGAATGAAAGTTAAGGATATTGTTTCTGAACCACTAGAGATACATAATATTGGTCATGGTTTAGAAAGAGAAAAGATTGTTTTGGACTCTCTTCGAGAAGTAAAACTTGAACCGTCTGAAGAAATTGCAAACAAGTATCCTCATATGCTTTCAGGTGGGCAAAGACAGCGAGTAGTTTTAGCAAGAGCGTTGGTGTTAAGGCCAAAAATCATTATTGCCGACGAACCAGTTTCCATGCTTGATGTTTCCATACGTGGAGAGATTCTTGAACTAATGAAAAATATCCAGAAAAAGAATAACGTTTCGTTTATTTACATAACACATGATTTGGCAACTGCAAGATATTTTGGACAGAGAATAATAATCTTATATCTTGGCAAGATTATGGAGTCTGGACCAATAGATCGAGTTTTATTGGAACCAAGGCATCCTTATACTCAGGCATTGATTGATGCAATATCTGAACCGGATCCTGATCACTTGTACAAGGAAAAGATAATTCGGATTAATGACCCGCTTGACATAGACTTTTACTCTGGCTGTAGATTCCGTGCAAGATGTCCATATGCGATTAAAAAATGCAAAGATGTACCAATGCTTGAAACTCGTGATGGAAGAAACGTTGCGTGCTTTGTGGATATAAGCTAGGTGGCCATAGCAGAAAGTCTTTTGTCTTTGTACGTTACAACATGCGAAACTCCATTTTTAGGATATACACCGTAGATTAATTTCGCCTTTTCTACAACAGAATCTTTTAGAGAAACCATGATAAATTGGCTTCCTTTTGATCTCTCTTCGACGATTTTGGCTAAGCTTTGAGCGTTTGGCGCATCCAAGTGTGCGTCAATTTCATCAAATAGGTAAAACGGTGAAGGCCTGAGTCTTTGTAATGCCAGAACAAAAACAACTGCGGCGAGAGTTTTTTCTCCACCACTAATGGAGGTAGACTCTCTCTTCGGTTTGTTTTGGAATTGTATGAAATAAGAGATACCTGAACTGAATATGTCGTCTTCGTTTTCTAGCTCAAGCCATGCATTACCACCATTCATCTTGGTAAATAACTCTCGAACTTCTTTGTCAACAACATCAAATGCGTCTAGGAATGTTTGTCGCTTATCCTTCTCTATTCCTTCAATAAATGACACAACTGCATTGCGCTCTCCCTCAAGTTCATTCTTTCTACTTGACATAGAACGATATCCAGTAGATATTTCTACATATTTTTGAGGAGCGTTAGTGTTAAGTGATGTAGCCAACGAATTTTGTTCCTTTTCTAGCATCTCGATTGATGGTTCAACATCAAACGTTTCAATTGATTCATCAAATCCAAATGCGTTTAGAATCTTCTTAAGTGATGATACATTATTTTTAATTTCCGCAAGATCACGCTTTAGCCCACCCAACTCTATTGCAAGCTTATTGACATCATTTGTAATTTTACGTTCTTTTTCGTTTCTTTCATTTAGCTGTGCATCAAACTTGGATAACTGAGATACAGATGTTCCTGAAGTGGAAATTAATTCTTGCTCCTTTTCTCTTAGTTTGATTAGCTTTTTCTGAGATGCATCTTTCTCCGTCTGAAATTTAGTAATGGTAGTTTTCAACTCGTTTTTTTCACCCGCAATAGAAGTCTGCTCTTGCAAAAGTGTACTTTTTCTACGTTTTTTGCTGTCCACTACCACAGATATCGTTGCCTCGGCCTCACTCAGTTTATTCTGTATCCTGGTCTTTTCAGAATTTAATGAAGACTTTTTCGTGTTTAGGAAAGAAATTTCATTTGCAATACTCGTTTGTTCAATGTCAGAATAATTTTCCCTCACTAATCTAATTCGCTGCTTAAGAGATTCAACACTTGATAAGATTTGAATGATTTTTGGAGAAAATCTTTCGTCTTGCACTCTCTGCTCGGAAATTCGTTGTGAAAGTTTATCGGACATATTGGTTGTAGAGTCAATTTGAGATTTTAGTGTAGAATTACTATTAGATACATTTCCTAGTTCTGTTTCGGATAATTGAAACTGCTTCATAAGATAGCGTTGTTTTTGCTCAATTTTCTTAAGATTTGATTTTTTATTGTGTATGTGATTGTCCAGCAACGTAATTGTTTGTAACAATCCTTCTACCGTTGAGCTCTGAGTGATAATTTTTGTCAGCTTGGATATCTTGGAATTAATATCTATGGTAACTGCGTTTGCTTTGGATTCAAAAAATTCGCCATTAATAGATACAGCTTTGTAACCAGCCTTGGATAATTCATGTGCGTCCTTTCCGGTTTGTGCGAGTATTATGTTTCCAAATAAAAATCTGGCAATTGGAAGGTATTCCCTATCACATTTAACATAGTCAGATAAAATACCTAACAAGCCATGTGTCTTTGGTGTCTTCATTTGAAATTTAGGTATTGCATTAAGTGGAATAATTTTTATCTTGGGCAGATTTTTATTTCGCGCAACTTGTGCCAAGCTTACTAGCGTTTCAAAGTCCGGAACAATTGCAGCTTTGAACCAATCAGAGCATGCAGCTAAAATTGCACGTTCATATTGTTTATTCCAAGAAAGTACTTCGTATACAAAACCAACAATACCAAGTTTTTTTGTATGATCTTTTAATTGAGATATTGTATAATCTTCATGCATTACATCCTTAACAAGTTTGATCTTTTCGTTATAACGATTGGCAGCATTTGATGATTTATCTAAAATTAAATCTAATTCTACGATATCACTTTCTATCTTTTCTCTTTGTTCAGAAAGTTTTGAAATTTTTAATTCAATATCTCGAGACGATGAATGTTTATTAGAAGTTACTTTAGAAAGTTTGCCGGAAAACTGTTTAAGATTTGTTAATTCATTATCGATAACTTTTTTTCTTCTAATGTTATTATCGATTGTGCTTTGTATATTTTTTTGCTGTGATATAGATTGTGATTTTGTTAATATCGCATCGTTTAGTTCGTCTCGAAGAACTTGGATTTTTTTATCTGTTACATTTTTTTTGCCGGCTAATTCTGATTGACGATCCAAAACAGATTTAATTTTAGAATCACTACTTTCAATTTTTTTATCTATAATGTTTTTTTCGTCATTTATTTCCTGAATAGATCTCTTTACTTCTTCAAGTTCTAAATCCACTGTGCCCTGGTTTTTACTCATGTTTTCAAGCTCAATTGTTATATCCGGAAGTCTTTTTTCAATTAGAGTAAGCCTTTTTTGCGAAGTTTTTATTTGGCCATCAGCGTTGTTAAATTTTCCCTGCTCGATACTTAATTCCGAATCAATACCTGATTTAGCCTGACTGTAAGCATCTAGTTTGGCAGAAAAATCAGATTTTTCTGCGGTTATTTTGGAAATTTCATCTCTTAACGTAGATTGTGATTTTCCCAGCCTTTCGGTCTCAGATAAATCATCATTATACTTCTCCTCTTTCAGTGTCTTTTCACTCTTAATTTTTCTTAGTTTTCCTGCCGCATCCATAGCCCTAAATCGATCTAATTCCCGACCAATGAATTCATGGCGTAATTTCAGATTTCGCTCAATTTCTAACTCATCTATCTGCTTTTTTACTTCACCCATCTTTGCCATTGCAATTTCCAAACGCTGATCAGCTTCGGTTAACTGTTTCAAAGATTCAGTCTTTTTTTCATCAAAATACGAGAGACCAACTAAATCCTCGATCGTCTTTCTTTTTTCCTCGTTTGTCATTTCAGAAATACGTGTAACTGTTCCCTGCTGAACTGCGTTTAATGGTGTAAGATTAGCATTTGCCACTTCAAGCATATTTAAAATTTGATTTCGGTTGATCTTTTTACTGTCAATATAATAGGTGCTTTCGCCTTTATCGCTCATTTCACGCGTAATAGTAACTATATCAGAATCGACAGGAATCTTCCTATCAGAATTGTCAAACTGGACTCTAACACGTGTCAGTTTAGGTCCATGCCTGTTTTTATCAATATCGTGTATGAGTGCCCTAAGATTTGGTCCACGCATAACTCTGGCCTTATTCTCACCCATTGCAAAGATAATGGCATCTAGTATGTTGCTCTTTCCAGAACCATTTGGTCCAGAAATAGATACTAGCCCTGGTTCAAAGTTTACGCTGGTATTTTTAAAACCAAATGACTTGAAACCAAAAATATCAACTCTTTTGATATAAACCATACATAAAATGATCGCAGATCGTGAATATGAAATTCTAACAAGTTTAGTTGACTATGCTAACAACAATTGTGAATATTTTACGAACAAAATAATTTTAATCATTACCAGCAACGAACTTTTCGCATACAGTCTTTGCCTCTGTGTCAGTCATTTGTTTGATAGGATGCTTCATAAGATATGCACTGGCGGGAATAATTGGTCCGCCAACTCCTTTATCTAGGGCAATTTTTGCTAGTCTGATTGCATCAATTACTATTCCCGCAGAATTTGACTTGTCATCAACTTCAAGCCTAACTTCCATATTATATGGAATGTTTGCCCACTGTTTCCCCTCTATCCTCATGAACATTAGCTTGGTATTACCCAAAAATGGAATAAAGTCGGAAGGACCAACATAAATTTGGTCGTCATCAAGACGCTCTTTAAGCTGACTTTGAACACTTTCGGTTTTAGATATCCTTTTGCTTACAAGCCTATCCTGCTCCTTCATGTTAAGAAAGTCAGTATTACCCCCAACATTAATCTGGTATGTTTTTTCTATGCTTGCTCCTCTATCATTACACAGCCTAGCAAGAGTCCTGTGAACAATTGTAGCACCTACCTGACCTTTTATATCATCACCAATGATGGGAATGTTTTTATCCGCAAATTTTTGTGCCCATTCTTTGTCAGAAGCAATGAATGCAGGCATACAGTTTACAAAAGCAGTGTTAGTATCGAGACAAATTTGTGCCCAGAATTGAGTTGCCTTCTCAGATCCTACTGGCAAATATGATACTATAATTTCAGCACCGGTCTCCTTTAGGATATTTTTAATTTCCTTTTCCAGTTCATCTGTACTTTTTTCGCTTTTAATTGCTTTGACCCTATTCTCTACCCAAATTCCTACTCCGTCTAGAGCAGGACTTTCATAAACCAAATATTCTGTCTTTGGCATCTTATCCTTTGGAATCCAATCAACCATGTTTGGATATTCATAAATTGCTTCGTTGATTGATTTGCCAATTTTGTTTTCACCAACATCGAATCCTGCCACAAAATCAATATCATATATCCCATAGTCACGCAATTTATCATGAATAATTCCAATTACCATTTGTGAAGGATTTTGCCTGTAGTATTCTATTCCCTGAATCAGTCCAGAAAAACAGTTGCCTATACCAACTAAGGCAACTTTGATTTTTTCAACCATTTGTGGACTTGCCTCTTTTGAGTGTTTTAAGGTTTACATGCTGCTATGCATAGTTTTTTTTTAAGTCAGGATTTTATACGTGGGTCATTGCTTCAATTTATGATTCAATCAGGCAAGCCTGTCCAAGATATTTCCATAACAGAAGGCCTGTCAATTGATAAAATTTTTGAAAAGATGTCAAAATCTGGTGGATTTGAATCACGCAACTTGGCTGATGGCCTTTTCGTATTAACTGACATGATCAATGATAAGAACTGCCTAAAATTTTTGTCATTTGTTGGAGCCATTATATCAACAGGATTAAGAGGGATAATAAAAGACATGATAAAAAACAAATGGTTTGACGTAGTGATTACAACATGTGGCGCGCTAGATCATGATATCGCAAGACATTTTTCAAATTATAATGAAGGCTCATTTACTTTGGATGATGTAAAACTTGCAGAGGAAGATATTCACAGATTAGGTAATGTTTTAGTTCCAATGGAAAGTTACGGTCCACTCATTGAAAAAAAGTTACAGGCATTTTTAGAAGAAGAGTACAGTAAAGGAATTAGAGAAATGTCAACCGAAGATATATGTAAAATGATTGGAAAACATCTAGGCGATGATTCGTTTCTTCACTGTGCATTTAAGAATGATGTAAAGGTAATAGTTCCGGGAATTATGGATGGTGCTGTGGGAAGTCAGATCTGGATGTTTTCACAGAAACACCCAGATTTTAAACTAAATATGATTAAAGACGCAGATACGCTTTCAAGCGTGATCTTTAAAGCAAAAAAATCAGGTGCACTTATGATTGGAGGTGGGATATCAAAGCATCATACACTTTGGTGGAATCAATACAGAGATGGTCTAGATTTTGCTGTCTACATTACTACTGCGCAAGAATTTGATGGAAGTTTGAGTGGTGCATTGATTCGCGAAGCAATATCCTGGGGAAAAGTAACACAAAATGCAAGACAAACAACAATACATGCTGAAGCGACAACAGTTTTACCATTCTTGTACTCTGCGTTATTATCAAAATTGAAATAAAGTAATTATAACAAGTTTATTCCAATGATAGCAATGACGAATGTAATTAACATAAGAGAGACGTCACCGATCAATATTGAAGGTGGATTTATTATCAATGGATTTCCATCAACCGGACTTACAAGCGCTATTGCAACAGAATTAATTATTAACACATCACAGTTTGAACTTGCTGCAAATATAGACTCGGATAATTTTCCTCCAATATCCATAATTAAAAATGGTGCGCCAAACTATCCAACTAGGATTTTTGTAAATAATAATATTAAAACTGCAATTTTTTCTTCATATGTAACAATTGATATTTCTCTGCATAGAGATACGGCAAGATTGATGTTAAATTGGGCTGCAGAAAAAAAATGCTCGACAATTATTAGTAGTATCACAATTAGAAGTGCATTTCAAGAAATAATGGGAGTAGCATCAACTGGAACTGCGAGAGGTAAACTTGTAGAATCTGGAATTAAAATAGCAGAAAATGCAGCGATTCCTGGAATTCCTGGCGTTCTATTAAATGAAGGAATGATTAGCGGTAAGGATGTAATTGTTTTACTTGTAAGCTCTGAAAGTGATACGCCTGATTTGAAAGCTACCTACAATCTATGTGATAGCCTATCAAAGTTAGTACCAGGAATTTCATGTAATCTCTCACTATTAGAAAAGCAGGCAAGACAAATAGAGAAAGAGATGAAGCAAGTAGAAACAGAGCGTAAAGATCTTAGTAATGCTATGTACAGATAAACACTATTACCATGTTTTGAAATTATATTTTTAGTTAAGTTCTGTTTAATGACCGGAAGAATTTTTTAAATCAATTTCAATTTTTGACACACTGCGTTTTTTACCATCCTTAGATACTAATGAATCAGAAGATATACGAACATCACCAATTTCATAACCAACTTCATTCATTCGTTTTACAATCATTTGAGAAACATCAATTGCCTGAGTAATACGTTTCCCACGCCCTGCTATTGTGACAATCGGTAAAGATGCAAGTTGTGTCAAAGTTGCAGTCACATATGACATAATTGGTTTTGTTCCTATGAAAATCATGTTATGTGTTTGATGCGCTGGTTCAGATTCTACCTGTGGTTCAGCCTTTACCAGTGGTTCTTCAACAGGTTCAGCCTTTGCCTGTGGTTCTTCAACAGGTTCAGCCTCTGCCTGTGGTTCTTCAACAGGTTCAGCCTTTACCTGTGGTTCTTCAACAGGTTCAGCCTTTACCTGTGGTTCTTCAACAGGTTCAGCCTTTACCTGTGGTTCTTCAACAGGTTCAGCCTTTGCCTGTGGTTCTTCAACAGGTTCATCTCCATGAGTTTTTTGAAATTCAGAAAGTATATCTTCCGCATCACTTTTTTTATTCTCAGAATTCATTTTATTATAACCGTATTAGTGTATGATTAAAAGTTTATGAACTAATTACTTTTTTTTCAAATTTTCTTTTTCTATATATTCTTCTAGAATTTTTTCAATGTACTCATTGTTTGATGTTTTTACTCTTGAAACAATTTCATCATCATCAATCTCATAACAATTTAAAATTTCATTGTGATCTTTGTAGACTAGCATGATTTTGTTTTGATAAATACAATGATACAATGTTTCAGGTTCCATTTTATCAGGCTGGATTTTAATTCCATCTTTACCAGATGATAGAGGATATGACATGCTTGAATTATTTTTTATGCCACCTAGTTAATTGTCTTTTCGATATCATAATATCCCCTTTTGTATTATCTAATTTATGAAGCAAAGAATTGTACTGCATATTGATTTTGATTATTTTTATGCACAATGTGAGGAAATTAGAACGCCTGATCTAAAAACAAAGCCAGTAGTTGTCTGCATGTTCTCTGATAGAGGTGGTGATAGTGGCGCCATTGCTACTGCAAATTATACGGCAAGGGAATTTGGGGTAAAATCAGGTCTATCAATATTGTCTGCAAAACAAAAGCTAAAGAATAGAACTGATTCCGCTTTTCTGCCTGCTGACTTTGAATATTATTCAGACATATCTGAGAAATCTATGAATATAATCAAAAAATTTGCTGATGTCTTTGAATATGTTGGACGGGACGAGGCCTATCTTGATGTGTCAGAAAAAGTTGAGCGAGATTTCACCAAGGCTAGCCATATTGCACAGCAGATTAAAAATGAGGTTAGGGAAAAAACTAAACTAACATGCTCTGTTGGCATATCACCTAACAAACTATTATCAAAAATTGCATCAGGCTATAAGAAACCTGACGGATTAACAACTGTTACTCCAGACAACATTTCCAAATTTATGGAGACGTTAAATCTAAGGGACATACATGGTATCGGAAAAAAGACGCAACAAAAATTAGCGGAGGAAAACGTTGAAACTATTCCACAAGCAAAAAGCCTTGACATTTTTGCATTGATCAATATGTTTGGTAGAAAATCTGGAACGTATATCTACAATGCCATAAGAGGAATCGATGATGAGCCTGTAACTATAAGAGCGCCTATATTACAATTAAGCAAAATTTCCACATTAAGGGAAGACTCTGTTGATTATGCATTTCTGGAAAAAAGTCTTCTTGAATTATGTGAAAAATTGCATTTGTCTATTCTCAAGGAGAATAAGATATTCAGATCAGTTGGAATACATCTCACGCAAGATGATCTTTCTACTAAAACAAGATCTAGAATGCTAAGAAATCCTACACTCAGTTTAGATGAACTGAAAAAAGTATCAAGACAACTACTCAAGGAAGTACTTGAGGATCAATCAACACTGGTAAGAAGGCTTGGTGTTAAAGTATCTGAACTATCAGAGTTTGAGGGTCAAAGTGATATAACAAGTTATTTTTGAACTGATGTTTCTTTTTTCTTCATTCGCTTCGTTTCAATCATAGTTACAACAAGTAAAAAGACAAACAGCCACGGCAAAAACATTATTTCGCCTGCAATTGAATGATACTCCTCAAATTCAACTGGGTTCGTAGAAACCTTTAGCGCAAATACTGATAGTGAAAAAATTCTAATTAAATTAATTATGATTGTACCAATTATTCCTAGACCAAAATACAGAGCTTTCCTGTTACGCTGAATATTCATCTTCAGCAAAAACGCCATCATCACAAGCGAATAGATGATTATGCTATGTACTCCAGCTGATGGCCAAAAGACTTGCAATACAAATGGACCGTGATCACCTTTCAAAAACATAAGATTGTCTCTTCCCGTGGCAATTCCAAGTTCAAGTGCGTTAATGATCCAGACATTTGTTTCAACCAAATATGGAACAAAATATTGTAATGGACCTAATGTATCAAATGGAAAAAATGTATCTAGTGATAAGATTATCGCACTTCCTCCAAGAAAAACTGGACCTGCAATAACTATTCTAATCCATTTTTTACCAAACATAATTATCGCAGCAGAAATTACAAAAATTGTTATTATTACAAAATCCCACAGCCACCCCCAAGAATAAATACAGCCCTGAGGATTTGCCACCTCACAACCCACAACATTAAACGCAGGTGCTGCATTCAGTATGTAATCGTGTAATCCAAAATCTAATGCAACAAAGTAAAGTATTGTAGCAATGACTAGTGGAATTCCAAAAATTAAACGGTTTTTTGAAACTACGAATTTTATTCCTACAATCTCTGCTACAATAAATGCAAGCCCAAACAGAAATCCACCACGCCCTTGATTCCAGCTCATACTAAACGTGTCTGAATATGCAACAAATACAAATAGAATAGGACTTGCGATTAGCAGCATAGCAAGTATTGTATTTTTGTGCATCATTGTCAATTTAAAAAAGTTCAATAAATACGCTATACAGGAGAAATCGCCTTAACACTATTAAAAAAATTCAGAAATTGATTTTTGCTTTAACATCTTAAGCAACCTACCCCTAGAAAGCCATTCAGATTTACCTACACTCATTCTTTTTGATGCAAAACTAGTTCCGTCATCAAAACTTTCTGCAATATATGGCTCTTTTTTCATTGCTGCACGTATAGCTTCTCTAATCTGCCAAACGCCCACAGGAACTGCGTATTCTGGTCTAATTTCACGCAGCACAAGAACAGCGGCTTGAATCTTTTTTTCCGCAAGATATTCTGCCACACCAAGCTTTGCTGCAAAATATGCACCGGCAATTGCAGGTGGGTGATCAATTCCCCTTGCGTCTTCACTATCAAAACCAAAGCCAATATTATTTCCGTCATGCCATGCTTCCAGCATCTCAAAAATCCAACGATGAGGGAACAAAATAACTGAAAACATATTTCCTAAATGATCATGTGAAAAAACGCGACAGGAATCAATCAAATCAAATTCTAGAACTTCGGATACAAGTGATTTTGATATGATGTCATCAGTAGCTGTAATACTCCATTTTGTTGGAACAAGTTTTCTTTTTTTACCAAACATCCCAACACTAAAACATTTTTGAATTTTTGAAATCTCAATACCGCTGTTATACAATGTTAGTACTGCATCCTGTGCCTTTAGATCATGATCATAGTAAACCCGTTCAATTGATTTTTCTGCCCTGCCACCTGAAAACTTGGCTGATTTTATATCTCCGATGGGACCAAACGGTGGACTTTCTCCATCTATTGTGGTTACTGGAAAAGTAGTTTTATGGAATTGTAGATCAGAATCGATTGAACGTGAAGACATAGCAACTTCATGAAGATTTTCAATGAATCTACCTTGTGTATTTTCTACTGTTAACTTTTGAACACCTCTAACTAAATTAAGTCTAAAGTTTACAATCTCTTCTAGACTTTTTCCAAGCCACTGTTCAGGATTATCAAGTAAAGTAGTATCTCCATGTATAGGCGGCAGCATTGGTCCTACGCCAACTTTGGGATATCCATATGAACCAACAAAAACTGAAGGAGGACTAGAACCACTAATTGAATCTGACGTGAAAAGATTTCCATATTTTGACAGATATTCTTGCCAATTACTTTGAATTCTCTTTCTTATCTCAGAACTAGAAAAATTAGATGATATCTTCATGTACTCTTGTAAAAGATCATCAAAAATATCTTCTTTGTCGAGAACATTATTGACTAAGTATTGACAGCAACCTATGTTAAACAGCAAAAATAAATGACGCTGTTACTTGCAAATCTACATGATTACTGTAGACTGTAAGGATGTAGAATCAATACTTCACGAACTTGCAATATATGTCTCAGATCAGGTAGTAGCTATGCCTGCAATGAAATTACACCAGTTTGTACTGGCTCCCATTGTGGATGATGAACCCGTTGATCAAGCTGAAGTTATAACTGCAGTTAAAGAATTCTTAGAATCGATAGGGGAGAAAAGTAATTTTGGCGTAATCTCAAATGGAGATTATGTTGTAATCAAATCAATTTTTGGCAAGAAGATTGAACGTTCAGCAAAACCTGTTGGTGAGATGTTTTCATGTGCACATTGTGGTCATGTGACTAGGTATGAAGTCGAGCATAACAACCACGTTAAAATTCATTATTTATAGCCAAAATCGTACCAATTATCCAAAAATTTGTTCTATACTGGACTGTTTATATTCATAAAATCATCATGTAAATCATTGTCCAGGGGAAGTAATTCACAATCAGAACACCTTTGCGATGAATGTGGTGCCTCATTTTTCACCAAAGAAGGACTCGAGAAGCATTTTCAACACCAGCACGGCATTTACTGTGAAACATGCCCAATTGATATAGCAGTCCAGAAAATCACAGACATCTTTAGGAAAAAAATAACAAATTAAAACTTGCATAGCTTTTTTAATTCTAAAAAAATCTAATATGAAATGAACAGAAATATTATCGTTGCAGCGGCATTTTTTGGTATTGTTATAATTGTGATTGCTGGGTTTTCCTCATACTATTTTTCCCTTCTTGAGGCACAAAATATGCCTATGATAAAACCGACTTCAATGATAAATCTTGAAAACGGTTCACCTGCATTAGGTTCAGAGAGCGCTCCTATAACAATAGTAGAGTTTGGTGATTACCAATGTGAATCTTGTTACTACTGGTTCCACAATACTAGATCTACTCTAATTGATAATTATATAGAAACAGGAAAGGCAAAACTAGTTTTTGTCGATCTGCCATTCTTGGGGCGTGATTCCATAACAGCTGCACAAGCATCTTACTGTGCTGAGGATCAAGGAAAGTATTGGGAGTACCACACAATTCTTTACACTTTTCAAGATGGAGCACCTGACAGTGGGTGGGCTAACCAAGACAGACTCAACTCATTTGCATTCACATTGGAGATGAACATGGATGAATTTAATGACTGTATGGATTCTTCAAAGTATAAAATACGTGTCAAGGCAAATTATAGCGAAGCGGTAAAACAGGGCGCACAAGCTACGCCAACATTTATTATAATTTCATCGGATGGTACAACAAAAAAATTTGCTGGAGCACAACCATATTCTGTATTTGCAGCAACGATAGAATCAATGCTTTGAATTGAATCATTTTAAGCTGGTGTTTTCGAGTTATCCATATGTTCTAGTTGCCGGAATAATTTTTGTTTGTATGTTTATACCGCTATCCATACTGTCTGAATTTCTTTTCATTGAACCCCTTTTTGTGATTCATGTAATTGAAGACAGGGCGTTTAGTTTTACATTGCTTGTTGCCATTTCTTTTATGTCGGCAGTTGTAATTCCCATGAACATTTACAGAATAAGAACACTACAAAAAAGTACAACAAAAATTGGTGGAAGTTTACTTGGTTCTATAATTGGCGCCTCAGCTGGAATTTGCAGCTGTGGCCCGATCGGTTTTTCAATCATATCTACATTTGGAACTGTAGCTGGGACAGCAACCGCATTTTTAACATATTATGAAATCCCACTTCGCCTTGTTTCACTTGGGCTTCTGTGTCTAGTTTACTATACTACGGCAAAATCAATTTCCATTAAATGTAAAATTCAATAACAATTCCCCGATTTGATATTAGAATATTTGTTGATTTCTAAATGATCTATTGAAAATAACAATTTAGACAATCTTTGATAACCTAGTTTCATATCCACTAGTTTTTTTATCATATTTTAGTTAATGACAAAAATCTACATTCCAATAAGGCCTAACAGAAGCACTTCTAACATTGATGAAGAAGAAGAAGAAGAATAGACCTAATTGAAAGCCATTTGAAATTAGATCTTAGATTATTTATTACATGAAAATTGGTAAGCAGAACTTTTACATGAAAAATATCATTCAGGATAATCTCATGGAGTCTCGCTGTGATCCCACGTGGAATAATATACTGGACTAATTTCCAAGATGGCTGATTGACCTGCTTTTACTCCGTCCATCAATACTTTTGCTACTTTGTTTTCCAAGTCACCAGTATACCTTATCATAATTCTTTCAGCTATCGGTATGTTGTTTTCAACGTCCGTTGATATTTTCACCAAAGCCTTTCCCCTGACGCCCCTGTATGGAAGATTCTCGTCGTCGATGCAAAAGTATGCAATATTTTTGTGTCGAATGTTTTGAACCTTCTTTGACGTCTTGGATGTTTCAACATACAGTTTTTCGTTTTCATACAAAAACCAGACAGGATGTATGAATGGTTCACCGTTCTTGTCAACAGTACCTAGTAATAGATTTAGTTTTTTATCTGTGAGAAACTTGACGGTTTCTTCTTCTGTCAGTTTGGAACCAAAACCTGGACTGCCATGAACAATCTTCATAACTTCCTCAATCCTTTTTTTTCCAATCTGACACCCAGTACTTCAAAGAACACTTTACCAATTCTTTTCTGGTATGCTTTCTTAGATCTCTTTTACATTTGGGACAGATTGAATTCGTAATTATTCTTGGAATTACCTCATAAAAAAACCCAAAATTATGTGTCTCATGCCTAATCTATATAGAATTTATAGATCGCATCTATATACTAGAATTGTGTAAGGATGTTAAGCGTGTTGAGGGTAACGCCGGGCAAATTCTAGATGAAGCGCCCAAGAATAAACCCTATAATACCATGAAGACAGATTTTTTTTCTGTCTTCAAACTGGTAGTTTTTCTCTGAAAACATTCAAGTGTTCAGATGATTTTTGTTTTAAAGATGCTAAACCGTATTGTTCTGTTTTTTATATTTCTTGGAATTTTTTCCGCATCGTTTGTAGTAGGAGCTGAGGTCCAAGTTTCTGAAGAGGAGAGTGCAATAGTTTTGGAAGAGTTCGAGTCGTTGATTGCCGACATAGATGCAGTTGGAATATTTACCCACAACATATTGCTTGCCCTTCCAATGTTCATACCAGGATTTGGCATTGCATGGGGTGCATTTGCAGCATTCTCTACAGGAATGGCTTTTTCAGTACTGCAGGACGCCAACCCGATGTTGGAAAACATTCCATCGCTGACTATCCTATTCATGTCACCCTTTGGGTTGATGGAAATTGCAGCCTATTCGATAGCAATGTCTCGTAGCTACATGATAGTCCATAAGATGATCAAAAGGATATCAATCCGCTCAGATGTCCGTGTAATTGGGCTCGAGGTGGCTATTCTAATTGGACTGTTATTGGCTGGCGGATTCATCGAATACTACTTTATTCAAAGTATACCAATAGACATGCCAAAAATCTAGATTTATTTTATCAGCTTTGTGGTGTGGCGGTACAGGTCATGGAGACCCTTTCCGTCTAACTCATCCTTAAGCCTCCTTCCGGTCTCGTGATAATATTGGTGCTCGATGAGCCTTATCTTTTCAGATAGATCATGATTTTTCGATCTTCTTTTGAGGTCCTTCCATTTAGCTACCAATTCCCTTAACTCAGATTTTTTCATTTCATTTTGTATAAATAGAGCCGTCAGTTAGGTTTTTCATGGCAGAAGAGGAAGACCCACACGCACTACTTGACAAGATGGAGCATGATTTACGCAGCATGGAATTTAACCGACCATACGATATAATCCCAATTCGCAAATTGCAAAACAAGATTCTTGATTTGAAAAACAAGCTGCAGGAATCTGATCTTTCATTTGGCCAAGTCTAAAAATATAATCTAGCCAGTCTCAGGCATTACTGAAGAATGGTGTGAGGTAATTTTCCATTCGCCATTACTTTTGTGATAGACAAACGAGAACCTTGCATTAATCGTCTTGCCACCTGTTACAAAGTTGTAATGACCGGTGTTTACAGCAGCAGACTCTAAAACATGAGGGTTTTCTGATACAATCTGAACCTCAACGGGAGATTTTAACAAATTTTCAAAATATTCAAGGATCAATTCATGCCCAACCCTTTCCTTGTTGGAAAAGGTTCCCAACAGAATCCCATCATCCCGATAAAGACTGGTAACCTGCTTTGGATCACCGCTTTTTACTGCACTGGTCCATTCTTGCAACAGTTCAGAGGCAGTAGAATCCGACATCTTGATCAATCCGATTGGTCTGATTCTTTAGGCTTGCGTTCCGACATTCTGCCAGCTTCGCCACTTTTTATCTGGCTAAATCCATCTAGAATTTCGCTGTCGCTTAATTTTGATTCTGAATTAACTAAATCATTTTCCAATTTTTCAATCCTTTCTTTGACCATGTCAATCTCCGACTTGGCGCTGAGCGTATAGAGGCCACTTTCCACCTTGCCGCCATCTACAATTTTTTGAATGCGTTTTAGCGTATTCCTATGGCGCTCGTACGAGTTGATAATAATTTCATACAATGCGCTATCCTTACTCCACCTGTCCATTTTGAATAGTTTTTCCATGTCCTCAGTATGGCTGTCTATTTCAGTAATGGTTGCCTCAATGTACTTCCTAACCTCCTCGATTCTTTCTGGTTCGCTAGCCATTCTTTTTATCCTTCATTTGTCATTTTATCTAAAACCGAAAATGTCTCTATAACACACAATCTGTATTTTCCAAATTTCTTATTTGTGTTTGTTGATTTAGGCGCAGATCCAATATAATCTAATTCTCTTATGTAATTTACAATCCTTTGTTCATTTGGTTCTAGTTTGTGCGCATATCTGTTTCTGATTCTAGACAACAATTCGACATTTTTTTTGACTTTGTCCTTGATCAGACCAGATTCAGTTAGTATGTCCATTTTGAGATTTGATGTGAATAATGTACTATCAATTGATTTTGAAGGAATATTGAATTTTTCTTCTAAAATTCTATCTATTGTGTTTTCAATGTACATATGTCCCACTATAAACAGGTCTCGTTCATTGGTGGTTTCAAGAATCTTTTTTAGATCAGAATTAGATAGTGACTTTGGCATAATATCCCATTGTACCTATTTTATTCCATTAGATATATTAGAGGTCATTTAAGATAAAAAATTAGAGGTAGTAAAATGTCATACAGAGGAGAACGAGAAATGCATAAGGCGACTTGTGGTGACTGCGGTAATGAATGTCAAGTTCCATTCGAGCCAAAAGGTGACAAACCAGTCTATTGTAATGAATGTTTTCCGAAACACAAACCAGAAAGCCGAGGAGGCTCAGGTGGTGGAAGATTTGGCGGTAGAGGAGGCTCTGGCGGTAGAGGAGGTTCTGGCGGCAGAGGAGGATTTGACCGAAGACCACGTGAAATGCACAAAGCTACTTGTGGAGACTGCGGCAAGGAATGTGAAGTGCCATTCGAGCCAAAAGGTGACAAACCAGTCTATTGCAGCGAATGTTTTCAAAGTCATAGAAGAAACTAAAAAAATTATCCTAGTATAATGGACAAAACAAATCCAATTCGCAAGTATTACGTTGTGCCAATTGTGATAATTATTTTATCAATACTGGCTTTTCTAGGTTTCAAATGATAACAAGAAAACAACTCCTAGCTTCGATTGGCGTCGGCATTCTCGCAATAATTTTTATTATTAGATTTTTGAGCTGATGTGGTCGCATCATGAACGAGTTAATTGCTGTCCTGTGCATTGGCTGTCTTGTCGGCGGCTGGATTATTTACATGATTGGCAGGAAAAAATGGAAAGGAAAATAGAATTCAAATTAGTTCCGTTTTGTCAGTAAAACTGACATTTTACGCCTAGAAAAACGGGCGATTTGACAGTATTTTATTTATAGAGTGCAAAGACCGTTAGACTGTGAAGCAATCAGCCAAAATTACAATTGCAGCAATTTTAGTAATTGGCGTGTTTTCGATATCAATTCTAACTGTTCCAGCCTTTGCAGAATGGGACAAATTCAACTATCCACAGATTCAAGGAACCGTTCCAGTTTCATCAGGAGATGACTTTGAGCAAAAAAATGGAATTGCTCTATCTGTTGCAATGGCAGTTGGTGAGAATTCTGTCTCGGATGGAAAGGCAATGTATGCCAAGCTTGCAGATGTCAACGGATTTCTGGTTCACAAAGTCATACTGATTACCGAGGATCATGGATATTACAAAGTCCTAGTTGACGCAGGAAACGGTGAGGCACTCTATGTCTCTGATATGATAAAAAAGGATTACAGCCACAAAAAGTTTTCAGATAAAAAACACAGCGATAAAATGAAAAACTACTTCAAGGGAATGTCTGACGAGCAGATAGCAGAAAAGAAGCACCAGTTCAAGGAGATGGGCGAGGCGTACAAATCATTATCAATACAAGACAGGGCCTCGTTGATTCTTCATTTCATGCAGGCAAAATTGCAGTGGGACACAATGTCCGATGACGAGAAAGCCCAAAAGAGGGCAGACATGAAGCAGATGTTCAAAGAGTATCTTCCTCTGACACTTGAGGAAAAGAAGCAAAAGCTTCACGAGTACATCCAGTCTCTAAATTAGTTCCGTTTTGTCAGTAAAACTGACATTTTGTGCCTAGAAAACGGGTGATTTGACAGTTTTTTATTGCAGTTTATTGCCGAATTTTATGTTTTTTCAGATAAATCTGATCGCTATACTGGTTTCTAGGCACGTTTTGCCAATATCCCAGCCGTCTTCACCAGCCCAGAACCCTTTGCAACAAGCGAGCCAATGAAGATTGCAGCGGCAACCAGTACGATGCATCCAGCTTGTGCAATTTCAAATTGATATGACATGATTATGCCTGAAACAGTAGCGAATACGGCAAACGACATTGAGAGAATCACTGTCTGCTTGAAGGAGCGTGCGTAAAGCATGGCTGAAACGTTGGGGAGTACAAATAATGCGGAAATTAGGAGCACCCCAACTAGCTGCATCGATATGACAACG
>Ga0208879_1001004_pt1 | contig 27816 bp, 24 predicted proteins | sample Knorr_S15_td_Bot_FD_185605 | JGI IMG/M metagenome (GOLD analysis project Ga0208879, IMG submission 185605) | Marine microbial communities from Southern Atlantic Ocean transect - Knorr_S15_td_Bottom_ad_5009_LV_A (SPAdes) (version 2) | ecosystem: Environmental > Aquatic > Marine > Oceanic | place...
TGACGTAGAGCGTCTTGCGGTCTTTGCCGCCAAACACGACATTGGCCGGGCTCTCGGGAAATTTTAGATTTGCGATTTCCCCGCCCTTCGGGTCGAACACTTTCACGCTGCCGGCTGTGAGATAGACGTTGCCTTGCCGGTCGAGCGTCATGCCGTCCGAGCCGCTTTCGCAGAAAAGTTTTTTGTTCTTCAGCGTGCCGTCGGACTGGATGGCGTAACGGTAGATTTTTTTGTCACCGATATCGGCGATGTAGAGCGTCGAGTCGTCCGGCGTGCCGACGAGGCCGTTCGGCCGCTTGAAGCCGTTGGCCACGCGGATCACCTCGCCGCCGGGCGGGATGTAGTAAACATGCTCGCCGTCCTGCGTGTGTTCCGGGTTGCCGTAGTTGGGATCGGAGAAATAAACACCCCCTTTGCCGTCGATCCACAGGTCATTCGGCTTGTTGAACTTTTTGCCATCGTAGCGCTTGGCCAACGAGCTGGAATCGCTGCCATCTGCCGTGTAGGCAGCCACGCGCTTGGCCAAGCCCTGACAGGCGTAAAGGCTGCCGTCCTCGGCGAAAAACAGGCCGTTGGCCCCCTTGGTTTCCTCGGCAAATGTCGAGAGTTTCCCGTCAGCGACCGACCATTTGTGAATGCGGTTGTTCGGGATGTCGCTGAAATACACGTCGCCGTTGGCTGCCACGGCCGGCCCCTCGGTGAACTTGAAGCCGCCGGCCAGCTTGACCGGCTTGGCTCCCGGCGCAACGAGATCCGCCGCGCTGCCCACGCTTGGCCAAGCAGCGGCTGCCAAGAACAATAGGATGAATGAGCCGATCGTGTTTCTCAGGGAAAAACTCATTCGCCTGGTTTAGAGATTTTTATCCCAGAACTGCTTCACGGTCCTGGCCGAGATGCGGGCGTGTTCCTCGGGTGAATTCAGCACTTGATCCAACAACGCTTCGTTTTTTGTGTCATTGCGCTGGTAAAGCCAAAGTGCCTCAAGAAAGTGGTGCGCGTCCTCCTTGGCCTTGGGATCAAACTGTTTGACCCACTTCTCCGTGGCGGCGAGCACTTTATCGCTTGGGTGTTCGCTTAACTCTACGCGGGCTCGTTGCCGGATGCCGTTGATCGGATGCTTGAGCATATCAAGTAATTTGTTGATTGATTGACCGTCGATCTTAACGTGTTTGGACAGCGGTCGCCCCTCGTAGGTCACACGGTAAATACGGCCGTGGGTCTTGTTGCGGTTTGGATCTCGGACGTTGTGCTGCATGTGGCCGACAATCACATTTTGCCAGTCGGAAACATAGAGAGCGCCGTCGTCACCAATCTCGAAGTCGGTCGGTCGCAGGTTGCGGTCAGTTGAAACGAGTAAGTCCTCGGTCTCGGTGCCCCAGACATCCCCTTCGTCATCGTAAGCAAGAGTGTACTGCTTGATCCCGAGGAAACCGATAGCATTACAAATCAAGAAGTTACCGTTGTTTTCTTCAGGGAAATGGTCACTTGAGAGAATGCCGCTGGAGCAGACCGGGCGAACGGTTTTTTTCAGCAGTTCCTGCATCTTGAATTTCCCTTTGCCGTCGGGGCGCACCTGCCATGCGCGGCCACCGGTTCCGTCCGTTGCAAAATGATAGCCCCAGTAGTCGAAGCTGATGCCATGTGGATTTGGGCTGTTGTTGGCGTGGTGCGAGAACTTGAACGTGCGCGGGTTAAAGCGATACATCGCCGAGGCGGTGTCTTTGCGCGGCCCGCTCCACGGGGTCTCGACATTGCTGACGTGGAACACGCCGCGCTGGTAGTAAATGTAACCGCCGGGCCCGTAAACGAGGTTGTTGGCAGCGTGATGCGTGTCGGCGGAATCGAGCCCGTGGAGTAAGCGCTCCCTCACGTCGGCTACGTCGTCGCCATCGGTGTCTTTGAGGAAAATCAGATCCGGCGCGCTGGCGACGATGACGCCGCCGTTCCAAAACTCGAAGCCGGTCGGATTTTGCACCTTGGCAAACGTGATCATTTTATCGGCGACGCCGTCACGGTTTTCGTCCGGCAAAATGACGAGCGCGTCGTTGGTTTGCTTGAGCGGCTCCCACTTGGGATAGGTCGGCCAGACGGCGGCCCAGAGGCGGCCCTTGGTATCGACACCCATCTGCACCGGGTTGATCATGTTGTCGAACATTTCCTCGGAGGCGAAGATATTGGCTTTCATGTTCGGCGCGAGCTTGAGCTTGGCCAGCGTCTCCTCCGGCTTGTCGTATTTTACGGACCCCTCCTTGTTGGCATTGCTGCTTTTTGAGCCGCCGCCGACATTGGAAACCACCTTAACAGGAGACGGAACGTTACTGTCGTCTGCCTTGATGGATTTGCCGTTGGCAGCAGCGTGAATGACCTTGTCCCGATTGGAAGCCATGACATCGATCATTTTCAATTCTTGTTGCAACACTTCGCGGTTGGTTTGGCCAGCGACGAAGCGCAAGCCAGAGCGGCCACCCCAGACGTCGTTGCCGTCGGTGGCACGGTAGCGGTTGTACCAGTGCCAATTCTTGTCGAGCACGGCATCCCGAATCCTAGCCAGCTTGCGTCCGCTGGCTCTCGGAGATTTACCGAACAGGCTTTTGTGGATGCCCCGTGCAAGTTGGTTGTTACCTTTGCTGGTCAAGTGGATGCCGTTGATCGTTAGCGGTAATTTGCTGCGTTCGTAGAGATCTTGAGAAAGGGCAAACAAATCGACAAATTCCACTCCTTTTTCATTGGCAACCTGACGGGTAACCTCAGCGTACTTGGCCAGGCGCTCGTTGTTGGCAGAACCGTCCGGCAGATTGGCCTGGCCAAGGTTCTCGTGGGCAATCGGCGAGAAGAGCACGATGGTCGGGGCGCCCTTATCATTGTATTTCTTGCCATTTGTTTCATCGATCCACTTGGTCAAGTCGGCGCGGTATGCGTCCGGGCTGTTGTCGAACGACTCGTTGTAACCCCATAACGCAAGGATCACGTCCGCCTTGGAAATCTCGAGATACGCGTCGGCACTCGGGAACCCGCTGTTGCGCGGCCGGTTGTTCACCTTGTCGCCGCCGAAGCCGTGATTGCGGAACACCAGTTCCTTGTCGGGCATGGCGGCTTGCGCGTAGCTCTCGAGCCAGCCGTGGTGCTGCATGCGCTCCGCGAGCGCATTGCCGATGAGGACGACATGGTCGCCCTTGTTTAACTCCAGCGCTTGGCTCGTCGTCATGCCAAGCACGGCGGCCGCAGCCAAGCCGAGCTGCAGGATTTTAGTGGTATGGATTCGTAGGTTCATCATCTCTAAAAATGTTATTCAGTATATTCTCGCAGGAAAAACGCAGGAACGTCCCCATCCGCCTCGGGGAGACGGACGCTCATGCCGTTGAAACATTCAAACGGGGCGGGAGTGTTACCAGCCATCTCCCCCGGAGTAAACCGCGAAAACCGCGCCTCAATTCACCCAAACACCCGCCGGAAAAGGTCGATGCTCTTGGCCACGCCTACGTCAGCCTGGGCTTTACCCTCGAACTCCAGCGACACGTAGCCGGTGTAGTTCACGCTGCGGAGAATCCTGGCCACGCGCTCGTAGTCGAGATCCAGCGTGTACCACTCGCCGCCGCCGTAGTAGGTCTTGGCCTGTACAAAGTCCGCCTTGGGGGCAATCTTCTCCAGCTTGGTGTACGGATCCTCGAGGAAGTTGCCGGTGTCCATCAGCAACCCCAGCCACGGCGAGTCGATGGCGTTGACGATGCGCAGCAGCCCCTCCGGCGAACGGGTGAGGCCCCAGTGGTTTTCCAGCGCCAGCATCACGCCGCACTCGGCGGCCTTGGGTAGGCATTTCTCGATCGAGTCGATGCACCACTTGAAGCCGTCGTCCAGCGTGTGGCCCGGCAGCAACGGCTCCTTGCCGCGCAGCTCCATCAACTTGTCGAACGACTTCACCGTGCCCCAGCGGCCGGAGTTGAGCCGGATGCACGGGATGCCCATGCGGTACGCCAAGTCGATGCACTTCTTCGTGTGCTCAATGTGTTTGTCGCGCACAGCGGGATCGGGATCGACAAAGTCCTGGTGAATCGACAGGCAGATCAAGTCGACGCCGTTCGTGAACGCGTGCCGCTTGAGCTTCTGCAAATAGCCGTTGTCCTCCGAGTCCATCTGCCGGTGGAGGATGTCCACCCCCTCGACACCAAGCCGCGCCGTCTTGTCGATCACCGTCTCGATGGACACCTTCGGGTCGCGAAAATGCCAGTACGAATAGGACGAAATGCCGAGCTTGATGCGCTTGGCCGATAGCGCGGCGGCGTTGGCCAAGCGCGGGAAGCCGGCGGTGCCTGCCACGGCGCCAAGCGCGGCGGCCGTTCCGATGAAATTTCTGCGGGTGAGAGCAGTCGATGAGTTGTTCACGGGCGGCAAGTATTGCGATGCCCTTGGCCAATGTCGAGGCCGCTTGGCCAAGCGGCAGGCTTGACGCGGCCAAGGGGCAAACCTACTCTCCCGCCGCTCTGGCCGAGCCGATTCCCGGTGGCCAAAGCCCCCAACTTTTAACGAAAGATTCCTGTGGAAGTAACCATTACAGACCTGTCCCCGTGCAAGAAACAGCTCCGCATCGAGATCGACGCCGAGACCGTCAACGCCAAGTTTGACGCCGTGGCCAAGGACTTCCGACGGCACGCCCATCTGCCCGGTTTCCGGCCCGGCAAGGCGCCGTTGGCCAACGTCATGCGCTCCTACGGTGACAAGATCGGAGAGGAAGCCAAGCGTACCCTCATGTCCGACAGTTATGCCAAGGCTCTTAAAGAGAACGAGCTCCGCCCGGTGATCATGCCTGAAGTCGAGGAGTTGCAGTTTGGCCACGGCAAACCGTTCCAATACCTTGCCACACTCGAAGTCACCCCCGCCTTCGAAATGCCGGAGTACATCGGCATAGAAGTCGAGAAGGAGCGCCGCTCCGTCAACGATGCGGACATCGCCAAGGCGCTGGACTCCCTGCGCGAGCAGCGAGTCAGCTACGCGGACATGGATCGCCCCGCAGTGGAGGAAGATTTTATTGTGGTCAACTTCACTGGCACAATTGATGACAAGCCGATCACCGATCTCATCAAGGTTGCGCGTGGCCTAACTGAACAGAAAAACTTCTGGCTTCACAAGACACAAAACCCGCTGATCCCCGGCACTGTCGAGGCCCTAATAGGATCGAGCAAAGGCGATAAAAAAACCGTCTCTGTCACAATCCCTGACGATTTCGTCTACGAGGAGATTGTTGGCAAAGAAGCCAAGTACGAGATCGAAGTCGTGCAGGTGAAGGAAAAATCCCTTCCCGAACTTGACGACAAATTCGCCAAGGGCTTTGGTGCCGAGAGCATGGACAAGCTGCGTGAAGGAGTGGAGAACGACCTTAAAAATGAGCTCGAGTATTCAAATAAAAAATCGATCCGCAACCAATGCGTGGACAAGCTGCTTGGCGCAGTAAACTGCGATCTTCCCGAAACGATCGTCAACGAGGCCACTCGCGCGGCCGTACACAACATCGTCCAGCAAAACCATCAGCGCGGTGTAGGCAAGGAGATCATCGAGGAAAATAAGGACAAAATTTACGCCAACGCAAAGACCGACGCCGTGGTGCGCGTCAAAGCCAACTACATCCTTTCAAAAATTGCCGAAAAGGAAGGCATCAAAGTCACCGACCAGGAACTCAGCCGGCAAGTCGCCGCCATGGCGGCACAGCAGAAGATCAAGCCGCAGAAACTGGCACAGCAACTCAAGGACAACGGTACCCTCTACCAGGTTCAGGAGGAAATCATGAACGCCAAGGTCATCGATTTGCTTGAGGAAAAAGCCAAGGTCACCGAGATCGACCCCAAGCCGGAGGAGGAACACACCCACTCCCACGAACACGGCGATGAGAGCGGCCACGACCACTCCCACTAAGCCAAGCCGAAAAGGTAGGGACGGCTGTCCCCAGCCGTCCGCTGTTGAATCCAAGGGGCAATAAAGGACACGGATTTCACTGATTTACACCGATTTAATCTCAAAATCTGTGAAATCTGTGTCCAAAACTGATCCTTTACGATCCTGAAAATCTGCGTCTTTTTTCTTCGCGGCGCGCTGGGACAGCACGCCCTAGCCTCCGCTTGGGTTGACGTTTGGGGTTGCTTGTGGACAATATTCGGTCATGCACGAGTACATTGAACGCTCTTCGCGGGCGTTTTTCTCTCTCGGCGAGAAACAAACGGATCTTGGCGAATCATTTTGATCCAATTTGTCAGAAAAGAGTGTTGCAAATTAGCTCATATAACAACTAAAGAAGGCTTCTACCATGATGTTGCTCATTTTACCAGATATGAATTTCCTTTCGCTGAAATGGATTACGACCGCACCCATTCAGAATATCAACGCACGTCGTATACAGACTTACGACTATTCCCTGGACCGCCAAGAGAAAACTCTACCAATAAACTGGTAAAGTTAGCATATGATATGAATGAACTTATTTATGGGACAAAATTTCTTGAAAATAATTTTGAGAAATGGGACATTGGCAATGTTGATAAAGATGTTTTGTTTATGGTGGAAAATATGGTGAAATATCAACGTGACAAAGGGTTTCGCCATGAAGTTGTATTAAGCATCCCAAATTATAGCAACCAAGATTCGGAGGATTTCCCAAAATCGCTACACTCTAATTTATCGCCGAAACCAAAAAGAGAGGAATTTGACCGGTTTGAGAAAAACATCGATTTGGAATATACTGTAGAAGTTATTCCTCCGAAGTTACTTGGTTTATAAAATATAATGAGAAAACAAATGAGCTTAAGGTGAAAGTAAAAGGGAGTCACAACGAGTTTCCTGCATTTGAAGCCCTTGTAGATGGCAAAGTGCTTTATGGAGATGACGATATTTCAAGTGGACCTGGACTAGGTAATTTAGGCGTTTTTTGGGATGATTATGAAGCTGGCTATAAAACTTTTGATTAGTAGGGTTATAACATTGAACAAAATGTTGGCTTTGTTCTTTGTTTTAATGATTTCGGGATGCGTTCAACAGGAAGAAACCCCAACTATACACTATGTGATACCACAAGGGTTTGAAGGGGTATTTTTAATCTATGAAGATAAGTTGAATGGGCAATCAACCCAGATAATCGATAATCAGTTGACTTTATATGTAAATGACAACGGGAAACTGCCTGTTGTAAGTTTGGCCTATATGAGCAGATTGCATCGATGGAGGTGCAGGTTTAACGACGGGGCAGAGATCTCAATCGATAATGCAGATAAATTTTCATTATATAATTTGGGGTATATTCAAGATGTGGGCAAATATTACCTCATAGGCAATGCAGCGCAATATATCAAAGTTAGAGGAAAATTTCCTTTTGAAACACCGCCATTAGGTCAAACTATCAATCTTGATTCGTGTGATTAATTTTTTTCTGCGAGCTGAATAATGTATTTTATATATGATTAGGATAATTCATATCGTTGCTCAAGTGTTGACATCGCTCCTGCTGTGCCAACTCATGTTTTCAATACTTCCCATGACAAGCCTAATCTTGGCGCATAGTCTGAGCTTAACCGCATGGAACCTTTTTTTTAAGAAAAGGGAATTAATCGGCACTTATGGCGGGCTTTCTTGGTTGTTATGGGGCGCTTCATTTGGTGTTTTGTTTTTCATGATGTTGATCGGGGGTCGTGACTTAATCGGTATCTTTTTTGATATTTACTAGTTGAAAAATGAATCTCATTGAACAACGAACGGAATCAAAAGAACCTGAGGAAACGTTGGACACCACAGCCGCCAGCAACCGGCTCCGGATCACCGAGACACGTGGCAGCACAAGCTGGGTGCACACCTACGAATACACCGCTGCAACTAATACTTGGACCTACACCAGCCCCGGCAATCTTAGCGAAGTCTCGACCCGGATTGTGCTTGATGGCACCGCCGGCACACGCGAATACATCACCACGGTCAAACAACCCGGCGGCACGGCGGCCTTCATCGACGCCGTTTTTCACCAATTACCGCCCGCAGTTCTACTTCAGGACTACGGATGTGACGGGTTCCTTGACCTTGGAAGGCGACATCCTTCTTTGGAATATGTCTTTTTGCATGAATGGTTTCATGCTGTGGGGACAGTAGAACACAGAACGGTTTATGACTTACTGGATGAAATCTTGAATCAAAATTTTAATGATAAATTAGCAGATATTCACAAAAATATAATAAGATATTGGCGTCTTAGCGAGCAGAATTTAACAGAATACTTGGCACATATTCTAGGGCTAAAATATCCCAAAGAAAAAATTGCTGATTATACACAAGGCCTCATGTATATTGATGCATCATATTACCAAGGAAGTGAAGTTAACCGAAGTGAATGGAAAGAAGTAGGATGTCGTTAAATAAGGTTTTATATATTGGGGCCGTCGTTGCTCTGTTTGTCTTTGCACTGTTCATATTTAGCGGGAATGACAATGGCTTAAACAGTAATGACCCAAACATCGAACATGCAAGTCTCCTTGAGACTTCCCAGCCCATTATAGACAAAAGGACTGAAGATAACACCACGGAAAGCTTAACTAATGATTATACTCCTGCGTTCAACTCCGGTTCACTGGCTAAAACTAATATTTATGATATTAAAATGACTCCTCCTATTTCAGCCCCTTTCTTATCCTCGATTCCTTTTCCGAGGAATTTTGCAGCGCTAAGCGATAAAAACCTGGACAGCGTAATAGCATATTATAATTCTTATAAATATTTTAGCAGACAAAAGATCGAAGCCACTTGGGCTTTAGGAGTCATCGGCGGTGAACAGGCTGAAAATTTGTTAATTGAGTCTATGAATGAAGTGATTCTACACGACAAGGAATTTGAGAATGGATTATCCGGTTATTTATGCCACTTGGGCGCTCTCGGAGTTTTATCCAACTCCTCCGATAAAAGTTACAACTATATGATGCGCCTGACTGAAAGAGATGGGTGGAAAGACATCAATGGAAAATATCATGGGGACATGAGAGGGCGTACACTAGCTTATCTAGGGGCGGCTGTCAACCGACCCAAAGTAGACAGCCTGCTTAAATATTGGGTAGATAACATTGACAAACCGGATGCCCCCTCTCCTTCCGACATTGTTGATGCACATTTTTACAGATACTTGGTCAACGAGCATGGCCCCGCGATATTTGTGAATATTATATCCAGCAGTATTCACAACTCTCAAACAGCTTTTAGGTTTTGGATTAAAACCGAATCGGGGCGTAAGTGGCATGAATGGAATGATAGTATAGGGGGTAAATAAATCATGCCGCTCCCCGAGAAAGAGGGGATCAAGACCTCTGACCAGGAATTCGATCGTCACTTCGGTGTCATCGCGGTTCAGCAGAAAATCAAGCCGCAGAAACTGGCCCAGCAACTCAAGGACAACGGCACCATCTATCAAATCCAGGAGGAAATCATGAACGGCAAAGTCATCGATTTGCTCGAGGAAAAAGCCAAGGTCACCGAGATCGACCCCAAGCCGGAGGAGGAACACACCCACTCCCACGACCACGGCGAAGCCCACGACCACTCCCACTAAGCCAAGCCAAAAAGGTAGGGACGGCTGTCCCTGCCGTCCGCCGTTGATGCCAGCGGGTTGATTAAATCGTGATTTGGGGCATTGCGGCTCGCTGGGGAGCGCACGCGGCTCGCGTGCGGGGCTTGGCGGCGCGCCAAGGCCTTTGTTTCTCATTATTAAGAAATCAAAACATTACGGCGAGCCGCCGAAATGAATACGCGAGCCGCGTGTGCTCCCCCCCGCTTGGGTTGACGTTTGGGGTTGCTTGTGAACAATTGCCCGCCATGCACGAGTACATCGAACGCGTCGTTGACCTGACCGACCCCAACGAAACCGAGCTGCTCAACCTCTCCCCCGGGGAGGCGCGCCAGCGCATGCTCAACGGCTCGCCGGAAACCATCCGCGACTTCGACGGCTCTTTCGCGCTCGTCGCCAAGGACGGCAAGTCGGTCAAGCTGGCCCGTTCGCTCGACCGGCCGTTGCGCTACTTTTTGGCCAAGCAGATCGAGGGGCCGGCGCTCATCGTCGCTCATCGCATCGATGCCATTCGACAGTGGCTCGAGGAACAGGGTTTCGGAGATCAGTTTCATCCGTACTACACGCGCATGGTTCCGGCGCATTATCTCGTCACGATCCAGCTCGTCGGCTGCCCCGACCCCGACCCGACTTACGAGCGATTTTTTAATCCGGTTCGCAACAAGTATTCCACTGATCTCGACCTGATCGGCCACGACTACATCGCCGCGTTGAAAAATGAAGTTCGCAAATGGCTCGAGCGCATCCCGGAAACCGAGCCCGTAGGCTGCTGTTTCTCCGGCGGCATCGACAGCGGCGCGGTGTTCTTGGCGACGTACGCTGTGATGCGCGAATTGGGCTGCGACCTTGGCCGGCTCAAGGCGTTCACGCTGAGCTTCGGCGACGGCCCCGACCTGCAGCAGTGCAACGATTTTCTCGGCAAGCTGGACATGGGAATGTTCCTCGAGCCGATCGAGTCCAGCCTCGGCGACATCGACGTCGCCGAGACGATTCAGATTGTCGAGGATTACAAAATACTCGATATTGAGTCCGCCTCGATGGCGGTCGCGCTGTGCCGTGGCATCCGCAAAAAATATCCGGACTGGAAACATCTCATCGACGGCGACGGCGGCGACGAAAACCTGAAGGATTATCCGATCGAGGAAAATCCAGAGCTGACGATTCGCAGCGTCGTCAACAACCAGATGCTCTACCAGGAGGGTTGGGGCGTCGGCACGATCAAGCATTCTCTGACCTACTCCGGCGGCTTGAGCCGGTCGTACGCCCGTACTTACGCGCCGGGCCATCACTTTGGCTTCAAGGGGTTTAGCCCATTCACACGGCCGGATGTTGTCGAGGTCGCCGAGGGCATCCCGTTTGTCGAGTTGACCGGTTACGACGTCGATAAACTTTACGCGCTAAAGGGCGACATCGTTGCTCGCGGCGTCCAGTCGGTGCTTGGTTTCGACATGCCGGTTTTTGAAAAACGGCGCTTCCAGCACGGCGCAACATCGGTCGATTCGCTCCGCAAAAACATCCCAGCCCGCGAGGGCCAACTTCGCCAAAAATTCCTCGAGCTTTATTCCTGACCCCTCCGCAGACACCGGCCCAATTTATCCGGATTCCCCTGCCGCCCGCAGTCGTTGGATCACCGGGCAGCGCGGCGAAAAGAATTCCCTCGACCCGGGCCGCCCCCACGCTTGGCTGCTCGAGAAAGAGCGCGACGCCGACGGTTGCCTCGTCGATGGACTGACGATTTTTCTCACCAACAAAGAATGCCCGTGGCACTGCCTGATGTGCGATCTCTGGCAGAACACCCTCGACGAAACCGTGCCCGCCGGGGCCATCGCCGGGCAGATCGACTTCGCGCTTGGCCAAGCGGAAAGCGAGTGCGGTGACTTGGCCAAGCTGCGCCAAATCAAACTGTACAACGCCGGCAGTTTCTTCGATGCCAAAGCCATCCCCGAGGCCGAAGATGCCGCGATCGCCGAGAGCTTGGCCAAGTTTGACCGCGTCATCGTCGAGAGCCATCCGGCCTTGGTCGGGGATCGTTGCCTGCGGTTTCGCGACCGGCTGAACGGCCAACTCGAGGTCGCGCTTGGCCTCGAGACCGTCCATCCGGAGGCGCTGGAAAAACTCAACAAGCGCGTGACGCTTGAGCAGTTCCGCGCCGCCGCCGACTTCGTCACCGAAAATGAAATGGCCCTGCGCACTTTCGTTTTACTTCAGCCGCCGTTCATCCCGCCGGACGAATCCGTCGTGTGGGCCAATCGGTCCGTCGATTTTTCGCAGGAGTGCGGGGCGACCGTCACCGCGCTGATCCCCACCCGAACCGGCAACGGCGCGATGGATCGGCTCGCCGCCGCCGGCCAATTCACCGAGCCAACGCTTGGCCAACTGGAAGACGCGATGGATTACGGCGTTGGCCAAGCGCGAGGCCGCGTCTTCGCCGACCTCTGGGATCTTGAGCGGTTCTCAAGCTGTGACGCCTGCTTCCCCCAACGCCACGACCGCTTGGCCCGGCAGAACGACACCCAGCAAGTCCCGCTCCGAGTCACCTGCCCAAGCTGCCGTTGACCGGGCTTGGGTGGCGGCTTAGCTTGGCGGCGGATTATGGAAATGGATCATTCAGTCAATCTTCGCCTCGTAAAATATCTTAACCAGCAACCGGTTATCGGCGAGGGAGTTTACATCGCCAAGCCGGCGGTTGTGTTTGGCGCGGTGACGCTTGGGAGGCAGTCGAGTGTCTGGTACAACGCCGTGTTGCGCGGCGACATTAACGAGATTGTTGTCGGCGAAGGCACCAATATTCAGGACAACGCTGTGTTACACATCGCTGATGATTTCGGCTGTTACTTGGGTGACTTTGTGACTGTGGGCCACTCGGCGGTGGTGCACGCCAGCCGTGTCGGCGATGAGACGCTTATCGGGATGGGGGCGACGATTCTTGATGGTGCGGTGGTTGGCAGCCAATGTATTGTCGGGGCAAACGCGCTCGTGAAGCAGGGCCAGGAAATCCCCGACGGTTCGATGGCTGTTGGCAGCCCAGCGAGGGTGATACGTAAGCTCACCGCCGAGGAGCGAGCCGGTTTGAAAGGCTGGGCCACGAAGTATATCGCTAATGCGGCGCACTGCCTGAAGCACGGCATCAACGTCGGCGGGCCTCTGCCGACGTCGTAGCCGACGCTTGGCCAAGCGGCTCTCATGAAAACCGTCTCCCTCGCGCGCAATGCCATGGCCACTCGCTTTGAGATGGTGCTGCATGGCGAGAATGAACTGGGGCTGCGTGCGGCTGGGGAGGAGGCGCTCGACGAGATCGCGGCGTTGGCATCCCAGCTCAATTTTTATGGGGCGGACAGTGAGATCAGCCGCATCAATGCCGGGGCTGCGCTTGGCCCGGTGCCGGTTGAGCCGGGGTTGTTTCGTCTACTGCAGGAGGCCCAGCGTGTTCACGGGTTGAGTGGCGGCGCGTTCGACATCACGGTTGCGCCACTGATGCGATGCTGGGGATTTGCCGATGGCAAACTTCGGGTGCCTTCGCCGGGGGAGTTGGCCGAGGCGCGGGAATGTGTCGGGATGGGCTTGGTTCACTTGGACGCAGAAAACTTTACGGTGCGGTTCGAGCGGCCCGGCGTGCGGATTGATCTTGGCGCGATCGGCAAAGGGTTTGCATTGGAAATCGCCGTTGAAATTTTGCGGGAGGCGGGCGTGACGAGTGCCTTGATTCACGGCGGCACAAGCACGGTGTGCGCGATCGGCTCGCCGCCGGAGGAGGCTTTTTGGAAAACGGCCATCGAGCATCCCGGTTGGGGGCAACCGAATGCGGATATCCCTGAACACGAACGGCTTGTGGCCGTGGCAAAGCTGCGCGATGAGGCGTTCAGTGTGTCGGCGGTCTGGGGCCGGGCGTTCGAGGAAAGCGGTGTTTCCTACGGGCACGTGCTTGATCCGCGCAGCGGTCAACCGACGCAGAACGTTCTGCTGGCTGCGGTGGCCCAGCCAAGCGGAACCGGAGCTGATGCTTGGTCAACCGCGCTGCTTGTCTTGGGCGGGGCGGGGGCAGACGCGCTTGGCCAAGCGGGGGAGAATGCCCGTTCACTGCTCTTGCTGCCGGATGGCGATTCTGGATTTCGGACACTCAACGACGGTTTTGATTTGCTGGAACGATGAATTTGCTTTGCGGCGACTTGGCCCTCGCGCAAAGTGTCCGCCGCTCGGCACCCGAGTTTTTCGGGCCCATAGCTCAGCGGTTAGAGCAGACGACTCATAATCGTTTGGTCGGGGGTTCAAATCCCTCTGGGCCCACCATTCCACATCATGAGCGCAGCCAAGGACCAATTGATCTACGATGATGGCTGTGGTCTTTGCCTGTGGGGTGTTTGGCTGCTCCGTTGGTTTGACTGGTTTAAAACAATCACACTCGTTCCCTTGTCCAATGCGGCAGATCTCTTGGCCGACCACTCCATCACGACTGATGCCATGATGAAGGCGATGCACCTTGTTACCCGGGACGGGCGGGTGTTTGCTGGCGCGGAGGCAATTCGGGAGTTCGGGATAAGGATGCCGCCGCTTTTCCTTTTGGCCTTGGCCATGCGGCTTGGATTTGTTTTGCGCTTGGCCAAGTGGTTTTACAAAAAGATCAGCGGGAACCGATATGTGATCAGCCGTCTGCTTAAATGCGAGGGGAAAATATGTCCATTGCACCGAGACAGTTGAAAATGTTGCCGCGCTTTAGTCGCGTTGGCACACTCCGCCGCGCATGAGGGAATATTTCCTGGCATGGACAGAGTCGCTTGAGCAGTTTGTTCTGGACGTAATTTATGGTCTGCGCAAGGGGAAGCGCGCCGCCCTGCTCCGTGTCGTCCTTTATTTGCTGTCGAAGGTTTTCACTGTCGCCGTCAAGACGCGGCGGTTCCTTTACAACTTTCGCATCCTGCGCGACTCCGCCCTTGGTGTGCAAGTGATTGCGATTGGCAACCTCACCGCTGGCGGCACCGGGAAGACGCCTGTTGTGGAGAAGTTCGCCAGGGAACTTCAGGACGCCGGGCGCACGGTGGCCATCCTCAGCCGGGGATATCGCTCGAAGCCGATTCCATTTTATCACCGGCTCATCAACAAGTTTGACAGCCTCCCGCCCAAGGTCGTGTCAGACGGGCGATCGCTCCTGCTGGACTCGGAGACGGCAGGAGATGAGCCGTACATGCTGGCTTCAAACCTCAAGGATGTGGTCGTGTTGGTGGACAAAGATCGTGTCAACGCCGGGCGTTATGCCATTGATAAATTTGGTTGTGACACCCTGTTGCTCGATGATGGATTTCAGTATTGGAAACTGAAAGGGCGTCGGCGTGATGTGGTGTTGATCGACTGCCAACAGCCGTTTGGCCACAACGGGGAACTCCTGCCACGGGGGACCCTTCGTGAGCCGCCGTCCCACCTGTCCCGAGCCCACATTGTGTTTATCACAAAGAGCGATGGCAATACTGAGGAGTTACGGGGCAAAATCAGTAAACACAATCCCACTGCAAGTATCATCGAATGTGTGCACAGTCCTCTTTATTTTGAGGATGTTTTTACTGGGGAACAGGCTGGGCTGGAACTTTTGATGGGGAAAAAAATTGCGGCGCTCAGCGGGATCGCTTTGCCTTTAAGTTTCGAGGAAAGTTTGATTCAACTGGGTGGTGATTTGGTTTATTCAAAGCGTTTTGTGGATCATCACCGCTTCACACAGCAGGAAATACTAAATGTCATCAACCGCGGAAAAACCCGGCTTGCGGACTTCATTGTCACCACCCAAAAAGATGCTGTCCGCTTCCCTAAAATCGACCGCCGAGACCTGCCGATCTACTTCATGCGGGTGGAAATAAAGATTATTAAAGGGGCAAAGAATTTTCAGGAGTGTGTCCGTCAAATCTGCTTCCAGTAACGCTGTGGATTCTTTGTTTTATCTCTTGGTCAGATCCTTCGTTTTCGTTGTCCAGTTGTTGCCCTTAAAGGTGGTGGCGCTGACTGGCCGGGTGGCCGGGTTTTTGTTTTATTATTTGGATGTGAGACACCGCAGGGTCGCTGTGAATAACCTGTTGGCTAGTCTGGGTAATTCACATTCAGAAAAGGAAATTCTTTCTCTTGCCCGGGAAAACTTTTGCAGAATTGGCGAGGTGTACCTTTCTGCATTGAAGACGGCGTCCATTCCGGGAGATAAAATTGGCTCTGTGCTGTCGGTCAAGGGAGAGGAGAACCTCAGCTTGGCCAAGCGGGAGGACGGTACTCTGCCCAGTTTTTTGTTTGCTGTCGGCCACTTCGGAAATTTTGAGCTGTATGCAAAAACTGGGTTTATCGTTCCGGGTTACGAGATATCCACAACTTACCGGGGGTTCCGGCAGAAATGGCTGGAGCGCTTGATCTTGTCGCTCCGTAAAAGATCGGGCTGTAATTTTTTTGATCGGCGCTGGGATGGAGGAAAGCTCCGGGCGTTCATGAACCAGCCGGGAACCATCACTGGGCTGCTTGCAGATCAGAGTGCCGGTAGAAGCGGCCTGAGGCTTTCTTTTTTCGGTCGCCCCTGCTCTGTCACCCCCGCCCCTGCAATATTCGCTCTACGCTACAACCTGGGGCTGCACGGGTGCTTCTGTCGTCGGCTTGGGTTGGGTCGGTGGGAGATTGAGCTTTATCCTGAGATTCCCACTCGGCTAAATGGCCAAGCGCGACCGGTCGAGGACATCATGTCAGACATCAATTCTCAGTATGAATCTTTCATCCTTGAGGATCCCGCAAACTGGTTCTGGGTGCATAATCGCTGGAAAAACCCAGATATTGCAAAGAAAAGAGGCATCACATCGGATGCCTCGGAGACTTAATTCTGCGCTTGGCCAAGCCTACGATGTCCTCATCGGCATGATCACGTAGAGGAATGGATGGTTCACCTTTACGACGCCTGGGCTGAGTTGGTCGGTAAACTCGAAGTAAACCTCGTCCTCATCCAACGCTTTCAGTGGATCGATAAAGAACTGGGGATTAAAAGCGATCGATGTTTCCTCTCCGTCGTATTTGATGGCCATTGTTTCGCGGCTCTCTCCCACTTCCGGTGAGTTGGCGGTGAATGTAAGATTATTCTCTGAAAATGTAAGTTTCACAGAATTGGCCTTTTCGCTGGTCATAATCTCTGCCCGGCGCAACGCATGGAACAATTCCTCCTTGTCCAGGGTGACCCGGTGCTTGGATTCTGCGGGAATCACTTGTTTGTAGTTGGGGTAGGCTCCCTCGACCAGTTTTGAAACGATTAGTGATCCTGTTCCGTTTTGTTCTTCCAAGCCGAACGACACCTGATTCTCAGTAATTTGAATCTCAACTTCCCCTTCTTCCCCAAGTTGTCGGCTCAATTCCTGAATCGCCTTAGTTGGCACGATCAATTCTATCGGACTATCTCCGGGCAACTCCACATCTTCCTCTGCCAGTGCAAGTCTCCTGCCATCCGTCGCCACCATGGTCAGCTTGTTCTCCTTGAAACTCAAATAAAGCCCATTCAGCACATACCTGTTTTCATCGGTTGACACCGCAAAGGACGTTCGACGAAGCATGGTCTTGACCTTATTTTGCGGCATTTTGATGGTTGTTTGACCGGAAAAATCAGATATCGGCGGGAACTCCTCTGCTGGAAGTCCGTTGACGCGATATGCTGAAGAGCCGCTTTTTATGGAGCATTGGTTGTTGCTAACTTCCATCTCAATCAGGCTTCCCCCAACCTCCCGGGCGATGCTGAGTAGTTTTTTTACCGGTATGGTAAACGATCCCTCGCTTTCCACCTTGGCTTCAACCGTTTTCGATATCGTTACATCAAGGTCGGTGGCTGTCAGTGTCAACCGATCCCCCACCGCACACAAAAGCACGTTGGATAGAATGGGAAGTGTGGTTCGGGTCGATACCACGTTTTGGACAGACTGTAGTCCTGTTATGAATTCCTCTTGACCGATAGTCAGCTTCATCTGCGCGGGGATAATATAAATCTCTTCTATGAAAAGGAATCCTATTATTAAGGGACGTGAATATGTGGATAAATATGAGAATTAAGTCATTTTAATGAAGAAATTCATGGATTTTGGTGGGTTGAGGAATGGCAATATTCCCATCAACAAACTTAGAAACCAAGTTTTATCCATTCCATTTGCAACTCATTCACAGGTTTTAGGAGGGTAATTCAAAACTCCCGATTGCGTTCAACAAAGCTTGGAAACGAGGCCAAGACGAGATTGATTTCTTCTTCCGTTGTCTCACGCCCAAGCGAGAAACGGACGAGTGAATTGGCTTCGTTATCGCTTCTTCCCATCGCGGAGAGGACATGGGAGGGGTTGAGAGAACCGGCGGAACAGGCAGAACCGGCAGACGCGCAAATACCATCCAAATCCAAGGCAGCAAGCAGGGTCATGCTGTCGATGCCAGGAACGGTGAAACTGACCGTGTTGGCCAAGCGCTTGGCCAAGGGACAGAGTAGATTAATCCCATCAATCTCACCCATGGAAGAAAGCCGGCTGTTCAACAACTCAAGTTTGCTCCGCTCAAATACCGGGCTAGGAACAAACCTCTCGATGGCTTCCACCAAACCAGCGATGGAGGCCAAGTTTTCCGTGCCCGCCCGCCGCTCGTTCTCATGCCCTCCACCGAAGAGAATAGGATCTGGCAACAAAGGAGACTTTATGAACAGAGCGCCACTTCCCTTTGGGCCGTAAAATTTATGCCCGCATATCGTAACCAAGTCGGCGTTAAACTGATGAATACTTTCAAATGGCTCCTTGCCAAACCACTGAACCGCATCAGTGTGAAAAAGAACTCCCCGTTGCCGACAGATATCTCCCAACTCGGCGACCGGTTGAATGGCGCCAGTCTCGTTATTGGCGGCCATCACGGAGACCAAAATTGTGTCATCCTTTATTGCGTTATCTAAATCTTGTGGAGCCACCCTCCCCTCGGCATCAACCGGTAGTGTGGTCAGGGTGAAACCCTCTTTATTCACAAGATATTCAACAGTGTGCAAAACAGCATGATGCTCAATGGCGGACGTAATTAAATGCCGTCCTTTTGGCTTCAAAAACCTCGCCGTACCGCAGATTGCCTGACTGACGCTTTCTGTGGCGCCACTGGTAAATACCACCTCACTCGCTTTGCACTTCCAGATCCGAGCCACCCTCTCCCGGCAGTCATCCAGTTGGGCGCGAACTTTCCGGCCAATTCTGTGAATACTTGAGGGATTTCCAAAAAATTCCCCTAAAAAAGGCAACATCGCCTCCTTCACTTCATGGTCAAGCGGAGTGGTGGCATTGTAATCAAGGTAAACAGTTCTCACTCGCAGTTTCCTACTAAAAAATCAAAAAAACCACAACAGCAATACAGAATTTGTGGGAAAATAAAGAATGCAAACAAAGAGGAAAGAAGCAGAAAAGAAGGGAGACAAGAGGAGAATAAACAGAGGGGAATAATAAAGTTATTCAGACAGTAGGTTGTACCCAACTTTATTAACATACCGCCCGCATCGGCAACCAAGCGCTTGGCCAAGCGCACCAAAAGAAAGGCTATGCAGAAACCGAGGCAGCAACTGCATCCCGGGGAACCTCAGCCATTATTTTATCCAGCACAAGATCGGTCGTGACGCCCTCTGCTTCAGCTTCAAAATTAACAATCAATCTGTGACGTAATGCTGGAAGCGCAACCTCTGCCACATCATCAAAACTTACGTTGAAGCGGCCTTCCGTAAGTGCCCGAACTTTTGCCCCAAGCAACAAGGCTTGGGCACCGCGAGGGCTGCTGCCAAACCGAAGAAACTGATTTGTGATTTCCAGCGCCGTCTCTGTGTTTGGGTGCGTGGCCAAGATAAGCCGCACCGCGTAGTCTTTCACATGCGAGGCGACCGGCACTTGCTGAACGAGGTGCTGCAACTCAATCAGCATCGCGCCATCGACGACTTTCGAAACCTGCACCGAGGTGCCTTCGGTTGTTCGGGTGACGATTTCAGAAAGTTCCGCAGCCGTCGGATAATCGACCAGCAACTTGTAAAAGAAACGATCGAGTTGTGCCTCCGGCAGCGGGTACGTGCCCTCTTGGTCGATCGGGTTTTGCGTGGCCAGAACGAAGAACGGCAGGTCGAGTTTGCGGATCTCGCCACCGATCGTGACGCTGCGTTCCTGCATGGCCTCCAGCATCGCCGACTGGGTCTTCGGGGTGGCCCTGTTGATCTCATCCGCCAAGACCAAGTGGGCAAAAATCGGTCCGTGCTGAAACTCAAAAGCCCTTTTTCCGTCGTCGGTCTCATGTACCATGTTGGTACCGAGAACATCCGCCGGCATCAGGTCTGGCGTGAACTGGATGCGGTTGAACGACAGGTCGAGAACTTGGCTTAACGTCCTCACCAACAGCGTCTTACCCAAGCCGGGCACTCCTTCGAGCAGCACATGGCCGTTGGCGAACAGCGCATTGAGCGTCCCGTCAACAATCGCTTTCTGGCCGACGATTACTTTGCCAATTTCCTTCCGGAGGGCGTCGTACACCTCCCTGAATTTTCCGATCTGTTCCTCTGGGTTCATGCCGTTCTCCTTGTGCCAAGCGCTTGGCCAAGCGTTATTCCTTCAGGTCGTCGAAATAATCCCGCACGGAGTCACGATAAGCGCGGGGCACCTTGTCCTGATTCAACGCGTTGAGGGCATCCGACTGTGCGGCCTTCACCACTTCCTGAAATTGCACCTTGCTGCTTCCCTTGATGCTCACCCCGCGCAGCGTGATGCTCGGCATCGGCCCCATGGGGTTGATCTTCCCCTTGATGCGGGTGGACACCATCTCTTCCGGCACTTTGCCGTCACCGCGATCTGTGTTGCCTCGGGCATCCATTTCTGGCCGTGAGAAGCCGGAGTTGTCCCAGCGCTGCGCCAAGTCCTCTGGCGTGAGTTGGTAGCTGTCATCCCCCCAAGTGCCGACTCCGCCACCCGGTTTGCCGGTTGGGCCAACGCCCGGTTTCTGGCACGAGCCAAACGACTGGGAATTGCCCACAGCCAGTTGCGCCCTCTCAAGATTTTGCAGGGCGGCCATCATATTTTCCATGTCGCCCATTTGCTGCAGAACCTTCCTCAACTCTTCCGCCGCCTCGGCCAGCGCCCGCGAAGCCCCAGCCTTGTCGCCCACCTTTGCTTTTCCCCTCGCGTCGGAAAGGCATTCCGAGCACTCGCCGAAACTCTCCGCCGGGTCGAGCGCCTCCTGTAGTTCCCGAATCATTTTCTCGAGTTGCTCAGGCGTCAATTGCGCCGACTCCAGCTGCTCCATCATCTTTTGCAGCGACTCGATTGCGGCCGGCACTTGGCCTTTTTCAAGCTGCTCGCCGAGTGTTTTTCCGATCTCCGCCATCTGCATTTGCAGGTTCTGCATCGCCTTGGCCAAGTCGGCTATTTTCTGCAAATCCTCACCGGCAATGTCAATATTCTTTAGGAATTGATCAATATCACTGGATTCCAGCGCTTGTAATGCCTCGTCGAGATTCGGCATTTCCAGCCCCAGTTGCCCGGCCATCTTGGCCAAGTCGGCCAGCGATTGCGCCAACTCTTGGCGGGCCTGTTGTCCTTCCGGCGAACTGGCGTCCGGCAGCCCGGCGGCGGCGTCCTTGATGGCGTCCATCTTCGACTTCAGCGCATCAAGCTGCTCCGGCTTGGCCTCTTTCGCGCTGCCGAGGCTCTTCTTCAATTCGTCCAGTTGCCGTTGCATCTCGGCTTTTGATTGGCGGCCCGCAGCCGAAGGGGTTCGCGCGGCTTGCTGCATTTTCTTGAGCGTTCGCGCTTGGCCAAGTTTGCTGGATTGATCGCGCAACCGCTCCGCCAAACTTGAGAGCTTGGCCAAGGCCTCGTCGCGCACGAGTTTGCCCCGAGTGAACTCGCGCCCAAGTTCCTGCACCGACTCGAGCGCTTCCTCCGTCGACTCGAAGTACGGCGGGCTTATCTCGACTTGTAGCTTGGTCAGCGCCGTCAGGTTTTGGCCAACGTCTCCGATGATCGCCGAGTCGCGTTGCTGGTCGAGATGCGCTTGGCTGCGATGCTCCGGCACAAAGCCAAGCCCGACGCAGGCGGCCAACACGAGCAATGTCCAGTGGCAAACCTTGGGCAACCGCAGCGGCAAAAGTTTCCCCGGCTCAATCTTGCCTGCCGCCTTTGCAGCGTCACGAATCACCAAAGCCGACCAAGCGGATTTTTTAGCGTCGCTGTCGGACAACTCCACCGCAGTGCTGAGGCGTTCCTTCAATCCAGTTTCGCGGTCAAGCCAGCGCGCGGTGTCGCCGGCAGCGAAGCGCTTGGCCAAGCCGATCAGCAAACCGGCCAACGGCAGCGCCAAGCCGATGATGCCAGCCCAAATCAGAGTCACTTGAGGAATGGGTGCCAGCTTGTAAACCGCCAAGGCGGCAAGCCACAGACAGACGCCAATCAACAGCCCAAGCCACATGTTCCGCCAGCCGAGCTGCAACTTGCGGCGACCTGCGGCGGCCTCAATCTTGGCGTCAATGACCTGTTTTTCGCTCATGCAAAGACCCAATGCTGCTCCCATCCCTCATTTATTGCGAGATAGAATTGAGGGTTTTCTTAATGAAAAACCAGAAGCCCGAATACAGATAAAACTGCTTTTTTCAGTAAATTAACCTTCTGCTGGCAATTTCAAATGGCGCTTGGCCAAGACTCTTTTGGTCTGATCCTTGCGGAACTTATCATAAATTCTGCGGTATTTTGCCGACTTCACGCCGAGGATCGACACGGCCAACAGCGCAGCGTTGATCGCGCCCGGCTTGCCGATGGCCAAGGTGCCCACCGGGACGCCGGCCGGCATCTGCACGATCGACAGCAGCGAGTCCATGCCCTTGAGCGAGGCGGACTCCATCGGCACGCCGAGCACCGGCAGCGTCACTTTGGCCGAGATCACGCCCGGCAAATGCGCCGCGCCGCCCGCCCCGGCGATGATCACCTCGATGCCCCGCTTCTCCGTCGTGGCGAGGTATTTCATCAGCGCGTCGGTGGCGCGGTGGGCGGAGATCGCCTGCGCTTCCCACGGGATGCCGAGGTCTTCGAGTTTCTGCGCGGCATGGGACATCACGCCCCAATCCGACTGGCTCCCCATCAGGATGCTGACCAAAGGTTTCTTAACTTTTGCTGCCATAAAAAATCAAACTGAACGCTTCAACAGGCGGCGAGTAAACTTGGCCAAGCCCCAAAAATCAAACCCAGTTTTGGGGAGCCGGGAGGGACGAGTTCCACCTCGTCCCAACCCAACAACAAAAAAGGGGGCAAGGTGAAACTTGCCCCTCCCGCTTGGCCAAGGTCAGTGGTCGCGCTTGAGCAGATAATCGGCGAGGGCCTCCAGCGCGACCGCTTGGCCTTTGAACGGCTTCAGTGCGGCGTAGGCCTTGGCCGTCAGTTCAGCGGCGATCTTTTGTGACTTGGCCAGGCCGACAACCGACGGGTAAGTCGCCTTTTGCACCGCAACATCCTTGCCGGCGGTCTTGCCCAATCGCTCGGACGATTGGGTCACGTCGAGGATGTCGTCGATCACTTGGAAGGCCAAGCCGACGTGATAGCCGAAGTCGGTCAGCGCCTGAAGCTGGCGCGGTGTGGCGTTAGCCGACATGCCGCCGAGCCGCACGGAGCAAGTGAGCAGCGCGGAGGTTTTGCGCTCGTGAATGTAGCGGAGTTGCGCCCGTGACACCGGCTTGCCTTCGCCCTCTAGATCAGCGGCTTGGCCTGCGATCAATTGCGAGTGCCCGGCCGCCTTGGCCAGTTCACCGACGAAATCGTTTTGCTTGTGGCGCTTGGTCGGCTTGGCTTGGTTGGCCAGCTCGAACGCCAAGGTCAGCAGCGCGTCGCCGGCCAGCACCGCGATGCCTTCGCCGTAAACGACGTGGTTGGTCGGCTTGCCGCGGCGCAAATCGTCGTCGTCCATCCCCGGCAAATCGTCATGGATCAGCGAGTAAGTGTGGATGCACTCGAGCGCCGAGCCGAGGATCAGCGAGTCGCCGGCCCTTCCGCCGCACGCCTCGGCCGCGGCCATGCAGAGGATCGGCCGGAGCCGCTTGCCGCCGGCGAACATCGAGTAACGCATCGACTCGTGCAGCGTCTTCGGCTTGGCCAAGGCCTTGGGCAGATGCTTGTTCAGCGCGGCGTTGACCTGTTTGACGGAACGGTCGAGGTAGCGCTTGAGCGAAAAGGATATGGGCTTGGCTTGCTTGTTCGGGGAAACCGGCACGCAGAGGTTTTAAGCAACCCCAACAGGACTAACAAGGCCGCACTGGAAACCTGTAAAAAAAGGTTGCATAAAAAGCCGGGGAAAGGGTCTAGTTCCCTTCGTTAAAACTTATGCAAATGAAAACACAAATCACACTCTTAGTCGGGCTGGCCTTTGGGTTGGCGAACGCAGTCGAACTCCGCGCGGAGCACAAGCCTTACTCTATTTATTCGCCCTCTCTCAAGGCCAAGGCGCGCAAGCCGGATTTATTCGGCAACACACGCACGGATTACTACGGCAAGTACGGCCGCAAAGCGGGCACGTCAGAGTCGCGCAAGCCGGATTTATTTGGCAAGACCAAGACCTCGTTTAAGGATAAGTACGGAAAAATCTTGGGAACAAGCACCAGGCAAAAGCCGGATTTGTTTGGCAAAACCAAGACGGTCATCAAGGACAAGCACGGGAGAACCATCGGGACGGCCGTCGCGGGGAAACCGGACATCTTCGGGAATGTGAAAACCACCTTCCGCGACAAGTATGGCCGCACGGTCGGCACCGCCAAGACCAGCAAGGCGGATTTGTTCGGCCACAAGAAAACTAGCTACACTGGCCACAATCCATTCAACTTTTTCAAGGACGCCGGGAAGAAAAAGTAGCCGCGGCGCTTGGCCAAGGTTACTTGCCGTTGGCTTTTCAGGGCGAGGCAGCGCCCTTGCTGGCGAGGAGGCGGCGAAAGGAAGAGTTGGGGCAAGGCAGAGTTAAGCCGCGAAGCAACATTATGAAAAAACAGATCATCGCAACAATCGCGGCCGTGCTGATGGTGGGATGTGGCAAAACGGCTCCGGGCATCTCAATTCACGAGGCGGCAACACAAGGCAATCTAAACCGCATAAAAGACTTAATTGCAGCAGGAGAAGACGTAAATAAAAAGTATGAAGGGAAGCTTTACCGTCGCGAATTCATAGTTGAGGTCAAAGAAAGACTACAGGGTTATTCAGGGAATTATTTGTACAAAGGGTACTCCCCCTTGCATTTGGCGGCAATGAATGGACACGAGCCAGTGATAAAATATCTTATAGCGAATGGGGCGGATTTAAATGCCACCAGTTCTGGTGGAACACCATTGCACTTGGCGATTGAGTGGGAGGGGGCAATCATGGATTTAGCCCGGGGAACTGATGTTTATTGGCACAAATTAAGAAATAATAAAACTGCCAAATTACTCATTTCAGAAGGTGCAGACTTAAACATGACGCAAGGTGGGGGACAAACCATCCTATATAAAAACATAACCGATATCAGCGCGGATTTTCTTGAATATCTGGTTGCAAATGGCGCAGATGTAAACATGAAGAACGCGAAAGGGTTTACTCCGCTTCACCGAGCAGTGGCGTCAAGGTCCCCTTCACCGAAAAAAATCGAATTCTTGATTTCTCATGGTGCTAAAGTAAATGCCCGCACCAAAGCGGGCACCACACCGTTAGACTGGGTTATAGAAAACAAAAAAATATCAGACCTCCTCCGCAAACACGGCGGCAAGACGAGCGAGGAGTTGAAAACTCAAGAATCCGAATAAGGTGTGGGTGTTTGTTTTGCTGGCGCTTAGCCAAGTTTAAGTTGACGGCAGATTGGGGTTCCTGTGCAGATGCATAACGGTAGCGATGACAATCTCGTCGGGTCGAATTTCGTAGATCAAGCCGTAGGGGAAACGACGCAATCGGCAGCGGCGTAGCGAATCAGAAACAGGACTCCACGCCTCGGGAAAAGTGCGAATCTGGAGAACCGCCCCGTTCAGGCAGGCTTAAGTTCATAGAAAAGAGGTTACTTGCTGTTAGCCGCGCCCGGTGTGGGCGCACCTTCGCTGAAGTCGCCAGTGGCGTCCGGGAACCGGCGGAAAGCCACGTCGGGGTCAAGCTTGGTGAACGCAACTTCGTCGAGGATTGAGTTGCCGGCTTTGTCGCTGTCAATGAGTTGAACCGTCTCGCCGCCCTTGGCCAATTTGAAGTTGGCGTGCAGCCCCTCCTTGGCTTTGCCGTCTTCGTCAGCCCACACAACCAAGCGCCCGCCCGCCGCGATTTTGGTGCCTTTGGGGAACCTCCATTTGCGCGGATTTTTTTTGCTGTCGGTCAGGAATTTGCCGGACAAATCGACCTCGTTGCCGGAGGTGTTCACAATCTCGATGTAGTCGTCGAAGTCACCTTGGGGGTCTTTGCCCACAGATATATTTTCAGCGACGACCTCGTTGATCGCCAACTCTGAGTGGGCAGCCTTGGGCGCGTTGACGCGGAAGGACAGCGGCTTGGCCTCGGCACGGGCCGGGAAAAAGTCGGACGTCATCTCAGCGCCGCCGGAACGGGCCTCGACGTAGTAGCGAACCTTTTTGCCGGCGAGTTGCGGCGGGATGGTTGCAGCAAACACGCCATCGCCCGCTTGGCCAACGGGCAGCATCGTCACTGGGTTGTACGGCTCATTTTTGCCATCGGCGAACCAGAGGACGACCGCCTTGGCCAAGGTGTCGCCGCCGGTCTTGGCCTCGATGCGGATGGAGTCGATTGACTTGGCTGCGTCGAGTTTCGTCACCGAGGCGATCCTCGGCGCGGGAAGATTCACCTCCGGATGTGTCAGCAGGAATTCACGGCGTCCTGCAGTGAACGGCTTGAGACCAAGCTTGGTGCGGCGTCCGTCAGAGCTTGTTTTCAGCAACCCTTTTTCAAACGCCTCAAGGGAGCTGTGCTTGCGGACGTCCTTTTTGACCTCGTCGCGGATCAGCGCGGCGTACTCATCGACGAGCGGGCCGATTTTGTCCCACGTGATCCACTCCTCGGTGATCGTCTTGAGATGGTGCCGGTAGCGCGCCTTCAATTCCGGCACTTGAAAGAGCTTGAACATGAGTGGGCGCTCCGGGTTGTCGGCATTGTAGAACGGCTCCATTTCAGGGCCGCGCATCCCGGACGGCATGCCGGGGCCGCCGGGGATGCTCATCACTTCGTTGCCGTCATGCTGCAGCAAATGGAAGCGTTCATTTGGATCGAGGTACAGGTTGTAGTCGCTGCCCCGGGTGAAATAGCCTTCGTCCTGAAACACGCACTCGAGCGCGAGCGACCACAGGGCGCTGTCGATATCGAGGCGTTCGTTTAATGCTGCCGCGAGTTTTTCCGGAGGAGTTTCGTCGAGGAATTTGGTGAACTCAGCGAGCTTTTTCCAGGCGTCGTCCGCGCCATCGGTGCGAAGCTGATAACCGCCGTAATCTTCCTTGCGATCGCCGGGATAGCCCAAGTTGCCGCGCCCGCCGCCGCCCGCGCCGATCTTCCACCGCACACCGCCTCGCGTGCCGAAGTTGTCCTCGAGGAAATCTTTGTTGAACTGCTGGATGTGCGAGTAGATGCCCCAGCTTTCGCCGTTGATTACCACCTTGATGAAGTTGCCCTTGAACGCCGGGATGTAATCGCGGGCCACGTGCGAGTAAATGACCTCGCGCATGAACGTCGGGTCGGAGTTGCTGTTGAGCAGGTTGAGCGTCTTGTAGCCGAGCAGCTTTTGATCGCCGTGCTTGTGGTCGAGATACAGGTTCATCGACCGTTTCAAGTCGGGCGACACGGAACGATAAGAGGAGTTGCCGCGATACTTCAGGCCGATGTCCTTGTAGAGTTTGCCATCGACAATCAAGTCGGCCGGCACGGCGACATCGGTGCGGTAAAAGGCCTCCATTTCCTCCATCCACTCGTCGTCCTTGAATGTGATGAACAACGTGCGAAGCGTACCTTCGTGATAAAGTTTTTTCTTAGATGCCTCTTCGTTTCCGGGAGAGAGATGTTCCGCTTTGGAGAAGTCTCGAGGTTCCTCTTCGGGACGACTGCCACGCCCGCCATCCGGCCGGCCGGGCCTGCCCCCACGATCGCCGCCGGGGCCGGTGGGCCGCCCCCCCCGCGAGCCGCGTTCCCCGCCGCCGCTCTCGCGTTGCTTTAAGACAAATTCGCGAGCGGCAGATCGCTCGGCCTTGTCCAAAATACCATCCCCGTCCTTGTCAAACT
>Ga0208879_1001005_pt1 | contig 27807 bp, 24 predicted proteins | sample Knorr_S15_td_Bot_FD_185605 | JGI IMG/M metagenome (GOLD analysis project Ga0208879, IMG submission 185605) | Marine microbial communities from Southern Atlantic Ocean transect - Knorr_S15_td_Bottom_ad_5009_LV_A (SPAdes) (version 2) | ecosystem: Environmental > Aquatic > Marine > Oceanic | place...
TTTCGTACATTCCTGGGATACCTTGTAGCGCACTGCTATCAGCAAGTGAGCCGTATTGCGATGTTGAGTTACCGCCATTTTCTTGTTTTTGATAGAAGTAGTTAAGCGTTGCATCTACATCTTCGGTTGCAAGCCAACGCAGTGATAAACGTGCTGTGGTGATTTGCTCATCGTTAACATCGCTTACGCTTTTTAAGTTGGCATTTACATCGCTGCTGTCAGAAAAGTCAGGATTCGGATTTGATACACCTGGCTCTTGAACCACGTGCGTGTAGTCAATGTAACCCGGGTTATCGCTAGTTTTTCTTCAATTAGCGGAGTGTTGAATACCACGCCAAACTCACCGCCTGTGCCGTCACTTTCGTTAATGCTAAATACATCACCTGTTACCTGACCTTCTGTTAAATCTAGATCGGGTTGCTTAAGCAAATAACGGATCGCACCGCCTAAAGTCCCTGCGCCATACAGTGTACCTTGTGGGCCAATTAGCACTTCAACACGGTCAACATCAGTTAAACGTAAGTCGATGCTAAGTGGAATTTCACCAACATAAGTGGCTACTGTGCCACTATCAGAAATACGGTCAGAGGTATTTGTGTTTAAACCACGAACGATAATCGGAGAGCCTTCACGACCACCTTGATCAGAAATTGTTAAGCCAGGTACCCAACGCGCGACATCTTCAAGATCACCAATGTTTTGATCGCTAATTACATCGCCGTTTAGCGCTGTAATGTTAAGTGGCGCATCTTGCACTGAACCTGCACGTCGTGTTGCAGTGATTTGAATAGTTTCAATTGATTTATCAACTTCGATAGCATCTTCAGCTGCAAACGCCATATTGCTATTGAATAAAACCGCAGAAATTGCACTTGCAAGTAGAGCAGGCTTAAAGGTGTTCATGATTGATTCCGATTTAGTTACAGTAAATTTATGCTTAAAAAATAGACGTTATTAATAGTTTAAGCTTAAAAATGATTAATTTAGTGAATTTATATCCAATTATAATGTGTTTTTATTCTTTTCGTCCATGCAATATTTGCAATTAAATGCAAACTAATTGAATAAATACTCTACCTGAGGGTTAGTTATCGGAATAAGGACAGTGAGTGCAGCCATTACTGCAGCAATGGCCGCGTTTTAAAAAGAACCAGCGGCTAAATACCATGTAATTGTTTTGCATGGTGTAATCAAGATTTTCTATTAAATTTCCTTGAGAAAAATAAGGCTTAGCAAAGGCTAGTTGCTGTTCTAAAGGTTGTTGATAAAGTTTAGATAAAAATGAATTTATCTTTTTTATAGTACAGTCTCGGCATAAACACTCTGTTGCTGCCTCATCGAGTGGTAAAATGTTGGGCAGCTCGTTACACCAGCAGGCATTAATATTATCAGCTTGGCAGTGAAGGGTTGCTTTGCATTGTGAGCAAGTAAGGGTTGTCATTTAGTAAAAAGATGCTTTGAGATTGAAAAGGTAAGCATAGCAAATGGATAAATTAGACGCATTAGATGAGTTTGCCCGTTTTGGTGATAATCGATTTGAGGCAATCTCAGTGATTACAAGCACTCCTGACACACAAGGTGATGTGTATATTCTTACGCAAGACGTTTTCTGTCAGGTTTTACAGCGTGTTATCGATGGCGAAATAGATATCGATGAATTAGAACTTTGGGCAAATGTAGTAGAGTCCAGACAAGATATCGACGAAAGTGCCGTTGAGGGGGCTATTTACGCTTTAAGCAATAACGAGCAAATGGGTGAGTTGAATAAAAGTATGCTAGAGAAGTTATTAACGATAATGCAATAGCATGATGGAAGGTAAGCACGAAAGCTTTAAGCAAACCTTAAAGCTTTCGCTTACGAGCCAATGGGTTAGTGAGAAACCACAATTAAACGAATTGCATCCAGTTTAACTTGCGCTTTTTCAATGTAAGTAGTGAGTTCACTACGTTGCTTATCAAAGAAGCTAAGCTCTTCATCACGAATATTCGGGTTGATCTGCTTAAGTGCTGTTAAACGAGCTTGCTCTTCACCGAGTGCAGTTTGCATTTTCTCTAGTGATTCAGCGCGTAGTGTTTCAAGCTTGGTTTGTGCCATGCCTTGTGCGCTGGTGATCATTGGGTGAATGGCGCTTTGTAGTGCACTGGCTAACTTACTTGCCGTTTGGCGACCAACCGCAGACAACTGCTGGTTGAAGGCATCAAAGGCAACATTGTCGGCCAAGTTATTGCTGCTCTTATCTAATAAGATACGAATTGGCGTAGGCGGTAAGAAGCGACCAACCTGCAACGCTTTAGGTGCCATCGCCTCAGCAATAAAGATCATTTCAACAAAGAAGGTGCCAGCAGGTAACTTTTTGTTTTTCAGTAACGCCACAGAGGCAGTACCAAAGTCATCATCACAAATCATATCTAAGCTGCCTTGCACCATAGGGTGGTCCCAGCTAATGAAATGCGCGTCTTCTTGCGAAAGCGAGGTGCTGCGATCAAACGTTACCGTGATGCCATCATCTTTCAAACATGGGAACGATGGATTTAGCATGTGCTCAGTTGGCTTTAAGATAATGGTATTTTCACCTTTATCTTCTTGGCTTACACCGAAGGTGTCGAACACATTGATCATGTAACTTGGCAGCGTGAATTGATCGTCTAATTCTTCGATATCAGCAACAAGACTTTCTGCTCGACCTTGACCACTTGAGTGCAGTTCTAGTAAGCGGTCACGACCATTTTCCATTTGCTTACGAAGCTTGGCATTTTGACCTGCAACTTGTTCTAGTAGTGGGTCTAGCTCTTCTTCGTCGCAATTGTGTGCACCAATAAACTCAAGTAGCTCTTCGCCAAACTCTTTATACAGCATTTGCCCAGTTGTTGAGGTTGTTTCAAACGCATCTAGGCCTTCGTTGTACCAACGTAATAACACTTCTTGTGCCGTGTTTTCGAAATACGGCACGTGAATGTTTACGTCTTGAGTTTGACCAATACGGTCAAGACGGCCAATGCGTTGCTCAAGTAAGTCTGGGTTAAGTGGTAAATCAAACAGTACTAGGTGATGCGAGAATTGGAAGTTACGACCTTCAGAGCCAATTTCAGAACAAAGAAGAATTTGTGCGCTGTCGTACTCATCAGCAAAGTAAGCTGCTGCACGGTCACGTTCTACAATCGACATACCTTCGTGGAAAACTGAGGCTTTAATTGCTTCACGCTCACGTAAAATCTGTTCTAGGCTAAGTGCGGTTTCGGCTTTAGCGCAGATAAGCAGTACTTTTTCGTGTTTAAGGGTTTTTAATGTTTCGATTAACCAATCAACACGTGGGTCAAATGCGCCCCAACTGGCATTTTCACCCTCAAACTCTTGGAATATTTTTTCAGGGAATAAAGCGCGAAGAGCAGTTAGCTCTGCATTTTGAATACCAGCCATGTTACCCAGTACTGACATCGCCGTTTTATATTGTTTAGGCATCGCCATTGGATAAGCATGAAGTTTACGGCTTGGGTAGCCATCAATTCCGCTACGGCTATTTCTAAATAAAATACGACCTGTACCATGGCGGTCTAGCAGCATTGATAAAATTTCGTTACGTGCCGTTTCATCACCTTGCTCTGCTTTGGCTAAAAGCTCTGTGATATCAGTTTCTTTTAATAGCTCTTTTAATGTTGCTCGAGATGCATCATCAAGGCCTTTTTCACCCAGTAATTGGTTAGCAGCTTCGGCAACCTCTTTGTAGTTACTTTCTTCTTCAACAAACGCATCGTAGTCGTAGAAACGATCTGGGTCGAGTAATTGTAAGCGGGCAAAGTGACTTCGGTGACCAAGTTGATCTGGCGTCGCAGTTAATAAAATAAGGCCTGGAATGTCTTGGCTTAACTCTGCCATACGTTGGTATTCAGTGCTTGGTTTACCATTGTTGATACTTAAATGGTGCGCTTCATCAACCACTAATAAATCCCAATCAGCCAGCGTAGCTTGCTCAAACCAGCGTTTTTTCTTGCTTAAGAACTCAAGGCTAGTAAGTACTAACTGTTCTGTTTCGAATACGTTTGGGGAGTCTGCAAATGCCTCATCACAACGTTCTTCATCAAAGATTGAAAAACGTAAGTTAAAGCGGCGTAGCATTTCGACTAACCACTGATGCTGTAAGTTTTCAGGCACAACAATCAATACACGGCTAGCACGGCCACTGATGATTTGCTGGTGTAAAATCATACCTGCTTCAATGGTTTTACCTAACCCCACTTCATCAGAAAGTAATACGCGCGGCGCAAAACGTTTACCCACTTCTTGTGCGATATAAAGCTGATGCGGAATAAGGTTTGCACGTTGACCAATTAAACCTTTCAAAGGTGATTGCTGGCGCTCAAACTGGTGCTGCCAAGTTTGGTAGCGCAGCGTATAGCGGTCAAAGCGGTCTACTTGGCCTGCAAATAAACGGTCTTGTGGTTTATTGAATTTGATAAAGTGATCTAAAAAGGTTTCTTTTAACTGCGCTTTTTCACCATTATCAACGCGAGTGCCGTGATAGCATAGTAACTCGCCTTGCGCTTCAACAGACTCGACTTCTAATTCCCACTCTTCAACGCTGCGAATAATATCACCTGGATTAAATGCGACACGAGTAACAGGTGCTTCTGTTAAAGAATAAACTCTGTTTTCTCCACTGGCTGGAAATAAAATGCTGACCTGACGGCCTTCAAGGGCAACAACGGTGCCTAATCCTAAATCTGACTCAGTATCACTGATCCAACGCTGACCTAAGGAAAAATTCATGTATGTCTCGTCTATGAAGAAAAAAGGCGGCTATGTTACCTGTAACGCCATGCTACTTCAAGGCAGTAAACTCGCCGCACACAATTAAATTTAGTCAACCTTTTTAAGTCATTATTAAGGGTAAAAATTGTATGTATTTTAACCAGTTAAATAATTGTATATTTGTTTGTCATAAAAAGGACTTTTGTCGTAAATAGACTAAACTGAGTATATACCTGACGAATAAATCATAGCTTCATCCGCCGCTTGTTTAGTTTATTGGGTATAGCATAAAAATCATAAAACGTAAGGAAAGTGCTATGGAAAAAGCTTCGAACCTTGATAGTAAAATGTATGTGCTCGATACCAATGTATTACTCCACGAACCCCTCGCTTATTTATCTTTCCAAGAACATGATGTCGTTATCCCGATGACAGTATTAGAAGAGCTCGACCATATTAAAGATAGGAAACATGACGTCAGCCGTGACGCCCGTGTTGCTATTCGTGGTTTAGATGAAGTGCTAAAGGACGCTTCTCCAGAGCAAATGTTGCAGGGTGTCGCGCTCCCTAGTAATAAGAAGGCTAAAACAGAATCTCGTGGTCGCTTAATTATCGTTAATGACCATTTATTTGCAGACAGTATTTCAGGGTTACCTGGCAACGAAAACGACCATCGCATTATCAATTGTGCTGTTCATTTACAGAAGCAACACAGCGATAGCAAGGTTGTGCTTGTCACCAAAGACATCAATATGCGCCTCAAAGCGAAAGGGGCAGGGCTTAAATTTGTTGAAGACTACAGAACAGACCAATTAATTGACGACATAGCGTTGCTAACTAGCGGCTATAAAAAAATTGACGGTGATTTTTGGCAACAGGTTGGAGAATGCGAAACAGAGCAGCAAGGCCGAGATACCTATCATCATGTGGCAAAAAGCACGATTAGCGATGTGTTCTGTAACGAATATATTTTAGATGAAAGCGACCACTTTGCGGCTCGAGTAACAAGCTACGATGATAAACAAATTACTTTAAAAGATATCAGTGTTGAGCGTTTGATGAGCCATACCGCGTGGGGTGTTAAACCAAAAAATGTGTATCAAGGAATGGCACTTGATGCGCTGCTTGACCCAAGCATTGAGTTGGTGATTTTAACTGGCCCCGCTGGCTGTGGTAAAACCTTGCTCGCCCTTGCCAGTGCCCTTGAAATGATTATTGAAAAAGGCATTTACGATAAAGTCATTGTCACTCGTAATACCCCAGAGATTGCTGAGTCGATAGGTTTTTTACCGGGCACCGAAGAAGAGAAAATGGCGCCATGGTTAGCTGCTATCACCGATACGTTAGAAGTGCTGCATAAAGGAGATGAAAATCCGATTTCAAGCCGTAATTACATTATGGAAAAAGCCAACGTACAGTTTAAATCGGTAAACTTTATGCGTGGTCGTAGTATTCAAAATGCTGTTGTTATTTTACAACCCCGAATTGGGGGTATTTTAAAGTTTTTACCCCCTTGTTTTTATTGGCCTGTAGAAAAAGTAAAAAGAATTTCCAAAAAAATTGATTACCTTAGCTACTCTGAGCAGTCTCTCAACAATAAACCTTTACTCAAAATTTGTAATTTACAAGAAAAGTACAACACAAAGCCTAGCAACGATTCAATCTTTTGGGAGGCTGCGTAATGAAAAGCTCTATTGATAATCGAAATCCTCGTGTACTAGACACATCTGCATTAGTACATGATCCAAAATCTATTTTTAGCTACAAAGATGATATTTACATCTGTCTAACTGTCCTTGAAGAGCTTGATAACCTGAAAGAAAGAACTAATAAATCGGTAAGTGCCGATGCCCGTATGTGCATTAGAATGCTTGAAGACATTATAAATGGACATACAGCCGAGGAAATGGAAATAGGTATTCCTTTACCATCTACCGAAACAGCCCAGAGAGGAAAGCTTTTCATTGGAATTGACACTCAATTGGATCTGGCTAAGGAGTTAAAGCACGGGATAGGAAGTGATGCTGATAACAGAATAATTAATTATGCTTTATATCTTCAAAAAGAACTCAATAAAGACGTAACAATTGTTAGCCGTGATATTAATATGCGATTGAAAGCTCGAACAGTTGGGGTTAGGGCTGAGGACGTTGCCGTAGATAATCAAATATCAGATATTGATCTTTTATACACAGGAGTACAGGCTTTTGAAGGCGATCTTTTTGATCGAATTGAATCAGATAAAGATTTCAAAGTCTCAGGAGAGGTTTATACATTCCCAATAAGCTTGTTCAACGATGAAGTTCAGCCAAACATGTATTGGTACGATGAAGCCGGACACATTGGCCGGATTTCAGAAGTAACAGATACTGAGGTATACACAAAATTATTGCCGCGTAAGCAAGAAAAGATATGGGGCATATTGCCTAAAAACCAGCGTCAGGCGGTAGCTTTAAGCCAATTAACAGACACTTACTATGATTTAAATATCATCCTTGGTCCTGCTGGCTCCGGAAAAACTTTTTTGGCAGTTGCTTCGGCGCTGCATCAAGTATTGGAGTTGAAAAAGTACAAAAAAATCGTTGTGGTGCGCTCCAGAGACTTTATGGACGACGATCCGGGATTCTTACCGGGGGATTTAACTGAAAAATCAATGCCTCTTCTGGCAGGTATTACTGACGCATTAATTTCGATGCACTCGGATGATAATCATGAAGGAAATATTCAAGCTACAGTTGAACATGTGATCGAAAGAGCTAATATAGAATTTACCAGTATGGCTTATTTTCGTGGCCGTTCAATAGACGATGCTGTTTTAATAATTGATGAAGCACAAAATATGACCCGTGCTCAAATTAAAGGAATGCTTAGTCGCGGTGGCAAAAATTGTCGGACAATCGTATTGGGCAACCTAGCCCAGATTGACGATAAGTTTGTAACACCTGCTTCTTCTGGTGCAAGTGCGGCTGTTAATGTGTTTCGTCATTATGAAAAAGGATCAGTGCTGATTTTTGATGAAGTAGAGCGTAGTAGCTTGGCTGAATTCACTGAAAAGAATATGTAGGCATCAAACTACCATTCACATTTCCTTATAATATTGCGACAATGGCCACTGCTTTTTGCAGTGGCTTTTCAGAGAAGCCCGTTCCCACGAAAACAGGACGAAATGGATTTACTCTGAACTAAAAGATTAAATATTCACATAAAAACTGAGTGACATAGGTGCGTGGCCTAGCGTTGCCGTTTTTTGGTGTATTGATGTCTTTTAAAAAAGAAGACCTGCTAGTAAATATAAAAAGGCAGGCAAAACGATTATCTAAATTATTAACTATTCCCCTTGGACAAGCCCAAGAAGGGGCAGCTATTTGTCTATATGGCTGTGACAGTTACAGCGATTTACTAGTAAAAATAAAAGCTGAATCCTTTGACAACCCATTGATAGCACTGTCTGCACTCTCACCAAACTCGGAAATATTTTTAGTAAAAATATTAGCTAGCCACCTAGATAGCATTATTGGAAATTTTGAAAAAAAATTTCCCGGCTCCAATATAAATGAAGAGATGGTCGTATCCTTGTTTGGGCTTAGCTTTTCAGAGTTCAAACTCAAAATATCTACCTAAAGTTGTACAAATACGTAAGTTGTCATTTTGTTTTTTGGCGATATTATAATAAGAAGGCTGAACGGACAGCCTAAGCCTACACATGTTTTTCGCCTTGAAAAACGTGAACAGTGAAGCGGAGCATCCGTAAAAATTTGGTTATTTGAACAATAAATAAAGCAATGTGTTGGTAGGCCATTGTTTATTAGAAAGTTGTTTGGAGAACTAAATGATCTCACTTTATCAATTAAAGAATAAACTCAATAAACAAGCAAAAGAGTTTGCTGAGTTATTAGAGTTTCCTGATCTTTACGCCCAAGGCCTGTGGGCTAGAGGTGTTTATAACTGCCCTCATTTTTCTGATACCCATAATAGCCTCACTGAAGCATTTGAACAGAAAAAACTGGATTCAATTCTAAAGCACGATTCCCTGAAATACTTAATGATCAATGAATACGATGATCAAGAAATTATTGAATCGCTTCATAAAGAAATTGAGTCAATGGCAAACCGTATTGAAAGCCTGATGCTGGTAGATATCGAAACATTAGAGTTAGTTTCAGTGATATACCAAGTATTAGGGTTGCCAGAAGATGCCAAGTTTATTGTAAACACTGGTGCTGACTTTAGGCTGGAGTGGCGACCATATTTCGATGCTTTTGATGATCCGTTGATAGTTCAATATGCAGATTTAAAAGTTCATGGTTGTTATTTCAGGCTCATAGCTTCAAAGTTTCCGGTTGAAAAGCTTTCCTTGAATGACATTAAAAAATACATGTACATCAATCATGTAAACCATGATAGTGAGTTCGAAGGCTGTATTTCTGAAGGAAATACATTTTCTAAGCATGAGCACTGGCTGGTGTTGACACTTGAATTATTCCGTAGCGGCAAAGTAAATAAGGCTCAGTTCAATCCAACAACCTTCAAAATCGAAGGTATGCGCTATTTGGTATATGGCTTCCCACTGATTCCTTCTTTTGTATCTGATTGGCACAAACCTGATTTATGTCTACAGGTTAAAAATCTAGATGGTGATCAAAAGTTCATTGTTCGTATCGATCAGCAAGCTCTTGTTTTCCATGCACGACGTGTCGATACCAATTTTTTTAACACCATCGATTATGAAAAATATATTTCGTTGTATCAGTCTAGCGTTCTGTCACATTTTGATGCTGACAACAATTTACTAAAAGTTAATGGAGTTAAGTACCTTAGTTTTTTCCGCCCGTTTTGCCTAGAAGATAAGAAGGAAGCAAAAGCATGAGACCAAGAGTAAAACTAACTAACGCAACACTTATCTCAATTAAATCTGACTTAGAAGATAAGGTTGAACAGGTGCTTTACGCTACTTTTGCTGAGGATAGTAAGAACGGTAAAAAAGGTGAGGCTTTGTTTTCCACGAAAGTCATGGAAGTAAACGGTCTTGAATATAGAACTTTTGGTGCTGACTTTTATATCTTAGATGCAGAACCCCAAAAGTTTGATGTAGATGTATTTGAGTTCAATTTAATGCATGAGTGTATGTACTCTCCAAATGAGCTATTAGAGTTGCGAGAAATGCTCCCTGCTGGCTATTAGTAGGGAGTAACAAATGGACAAAACATATTTAAAGGATGCTTACATACTCTCGGTCTATGACTATAAAGACTTTGAAAAATCATTTCTTGGGGAGTTTTTGTCAGGGGTTGTTATTGACGATGAAACATTCAGATTTCGGCCATTTGAGCAAATGGTAACTTCAAAGATTGTTAGCAAATCTGCTGATGAGGATAAGTTAGAAATATACACACATAGTGAGAGTTGTTATGTGATTGATGCTGACCATAAGTTAATTGATATTTCGTTTGTTGAACTGGTTGTTATGAGGGCGGGAGCTTATTCGGTAGATCGAGTTTTAGAAATGAGAGAGCAACTTAAGTCTCAAAATAAAAGCCATTGAATAACGAAGATAAGAAGTCTGATGAGATTATTATTTGTCACTTACCTCTTTGAAAAAGTTGACGTTAGTCAAATATTCATAAATGTTTACATGACATCAATTTACTTATTCGAAAATTTGTATTAGCATAGACATGTATATTTTTATGAGAATTTTATGTCTAAAGCATTTTCAAAAGTCTTAGTGATAACGCTTATGCTGTTTGCCTTTGTAGGGCAAGCATTTGCGTATTCTGCTATGCCTTGCGAAATGTCATCAGGTTCTCATGAATCACACATGAACATGAACATGGATCATGGTGATATGAATAAAAGCAGTAATGGTCAATCAGAAGATTGTTGTGACGTTGAATGTATTTGTCCTGCAAATGCTTGCTCATCTACGACAGTCCTAAATTCCAGTGTTGACTCGACAGATATTCAAATATTGAGTGAATCTGTAGCTGCTATGCAATCTAAACAACCTCATTCAATTTCCACTTCCCTTTATCGTCCACCAATTTTTGCCTAATACAGGATTAGTGCGTCCAAATTTCGCACACATGTAATTAATTTTTCTGTTAGTCAATATAGCGTCGTAGCGCTATAGCTATTTTCCAGCGACGTCTGGGGGCAAAAATGATCAATAAGTATTTAAAAATAGCAGTTGTAATGCTGCTTTCACCTGCGTTTGCAAACGCTAATGAACATAAGCATGCACACAATAACGACGTAACACCTTTGGAGTTAATCGTTTATAAAACCCCAACTTGTGGGTGTTGTAAAAAATGGATAACTCATATTGAAGACAAAGGGATCGTTGCGCATTCCAAAGATTTCCGAAACATCGGCAACATCAAAACTAAGTATGGTATCAAACCTAATTACCGTTCATGCCACACGGCAGTGAGTAGAAATGGGTTTGCCTTTGAAGGTCATGTACCGGCTAAGTTTATTCAGCAGTTCTTGTCAGAAGAGCACCCCAATGCGATTGGATTATCTGTCCCAGCAATGCCTGTTGGCTCTCCGGGTATGGAAGTCGGCGACCGCTTTATGTCATATAACGTATTAATTTTATTTAAAGATGGAACGAGTAAAGTATATGCAGAAGTTAAGGCTTATGAGGAGCAATTCTAATGAGATTAAATGTTTCAAGCCTTACTCTACTTTCAACTTCGCTAATGCTCGGCTTGTCTGTATTCTCAGCTCAAGCTGAGAAAGTAGTGTCACTTGAACAAGCTATCACCTTGGCTCAGCAAAATGATCCTTGGCTTCATGGGAGTCGGTTAAAACAAAGCGCGGTTGAAAATAGAAGTATCGCTTCAGGTACTTTGCCTGACCCCAAAGTATCACTAGGGATAATGAATTTACCAACAGATACTTGGGACTTAGATCAGGAAGGAATGACTCAACTAAAGGTTGGTGTTTCTCAAATGTTTCCTAGAGGTGATAGTTTAAAGATTAAACAAGAGCAATTAAAAATTGAGTCAACGAAATTTCCACTGCTACGAGAGGATCGTAAGGCTAAACTGATAAGCCAAGTATCACAGTTATGGTTAGATGCTTACTTAGCCCAACAAACCATTAAATTGATTGAAGCGGATTGGGCGCTCTTTGAGCAGATGGCGGAAGTTACTAAAGCTAGCTACTCAAATGTTGTTGGTAAAACCAGACAACAAGATGTTATTCGTGCTCAATTGGAAATCGTGCAGTTAGATGACCGATTAACTTCGCAAAAGCAGAAACTAGAAACAACAATCGCTCGCCTTAATGAGTGGCTTCATATCTACGATGCTGCTGGCTTGAATGAATCATTCAACTTTGATACGCAACCATTAGAGTTTAGGGTTTCTAAAAAGTTGCCTACAATTCATTTGAACAATTCAACAGTCCTAAAAGCATCTAATTACTCAAGAAATCTATTGGCTCAGGAGCTTTCGAATCACCCAGCCATACTTGCAATTGATATAAAACGCAAAGCTTCAGAAAAAGCAGTTGAGTTAGCTAAACAGCAATATGAGCCGCAATGGGGTGTTAATGCTAGTTATGCCTATCGTGACAATATGCCCTCTGGTGATAGCCGAGCTGATTTATTTTCTGTTGGAGTAACGTTTGATTTACCCTTGTTCACCGAGAACAGACAAGATAAGCAAGTTGCAGCTTCTATTGCAGATTCAGAGACTATTAAAACCGAGAAACTATTACTGACAAAGCAAATGATCAGTATGGTGGAAAAGGAGCTTAGACAGCTTAAGCGTTTATCTGATAGGCAATCTATCTATCAAGAACAACTCCTTAAACAAACTCATGACCAAGCAGAAGCGTCATTGACAGCTTACACAAATGATGATGGCGATTTTGCCGAAGTTGTTCGAGCAAGAATCGCAGAATTAAATGCCAGAATATCAGCCTTAAGAATTGATGTTGACGCACTTAAAACAGTTGCTCGTATCAACTATTTCTTTGCGCATTCTCAATCTAATTCAAATGCTGAACATAAGTCGATGCAAACTTCACACAAAACTAATCAGCACTTATCCAATCAGCAATTTGGAGAAAAATAATGTCAACGAATACTAAAACAATTATTGCCATCATCATTGGTGCTGCACTAGGTGCTGGAGCATTAAGTTTATATCAAGGTACAGGTTCAAGCGGTAATGGCAATGAAGCTACATCAGGAGAGAAAAAACCGCTGTATTGGGTTGCACCGATGGATTCTAATTACCGTCGTGACAAGCCCGGTAAGTCGCCTATGGGTATGGATTTAATTCCTGTGTATGAAGAAGGATCATCTGGTGATGACTTTGGCCCCGGAGCCGTAAAAATCGCGCCTCATGTAGTGAATAATCTTGGGGTTCGCACTGCTCCTGTTGAGCTTAAAAATATGCATACTGAAATATCAACCGTAGGTTACGTTCAATATGATGAAGATAAGCTAATTCACATCCATCCACGTGTAGATGGTTGGATAGAAAAGCTCTACGTCAAAGCCGCAGGTAATCCTGTTGAGAAAGGGCAGCCTCTATATACACTATATTCTCCTCAGCTAGTTAACGCGCAAGAAGAACTATTAATAGCTATAAAGCGCAATAATAGTTCCTTAATTGCGGCGGCCAAAGATCGGCTTAAAGCGTTACAGCTTTCAGCAGACTTTATTCAAAAGCTAGAAAAGACACGAAAGGTTCAGCAAAACATCACCTTTTACTCCCCTCAGGCAGGTGTTGTTGATGGTTTGAAGATTAGAGAGGGTTTTTATGTAAAGCCGGGAAACACCATATTAAGCATTGGTCAGCTAGATCAAGTTTGGGTTGAAGCAGAAGTGTTTGAACGTGACGCAGCCTTAATTAAAGAGGGACTTCCTGTATCAATGACACTTGACTATTTACCCGGTGAGGACTGGGCTGGTGTCGTTGATTATGTCTATCCAACCTTGAACAGTAAAACACGCACACTCAGAGTGAGGTTGAAGTTTGACAACCCTGACTATCAATTAAAACCAAACATGTTCGCACAAGTCTCTATTCACGCTAATCAAGCTGATAGCACCATACTTGTGCCTAAAGAAGCTGTTATTCGAACAGGTAAACAAGACAGAGTTGTACTTGCGTTAGGGGATGGCCAGTTTAAATCTATTGAAGTGACTATTGGCCGTGTTGATATCGATAGTATCGAAATCTTAGAGGGCCTTAATGAAGATGATGTTGTGGTGACATCAGCTCAATTCTTGATTGATTCTGAATCAAGTAAAAGCTCTGACTTTAAACGAATGACTCACGATGAAGTGCCCAACTCTGTTTGGATGCAAGGTGATGTTAATAGTGTTATGACTGGGCATCGCATGGTTAATATCAGTCACGGCCCCGCTGAAGCTTGGGATTGGCCTGAGATGGTTATGGATTTTACTGTGGCTGAAAAAGTTGATATTGACTCATTAAAGTCTGGTCAATCTTTGCACTTTGAGGTGAGTAAAACCGAAGATGGTGGATATGAAATTACTGGAATTCATATCATGAGTGAGTCTGCTGATATGAGTGAAGAAGTATCTTTTGCAACAGTATCAGGTCTAATCAATGCGATTAATGTTGATACGCGTATTCTAAATATTAGCCGAGGCCCAATAGAGAAATGGGATAGACCTGCTGCGACGATGGATTTTATAGTCGCGGACAATATAGAAATAGTTGATTTCAATGTTGGTGATAACGTCACTTTCACTTTTGAGGTGAGAAATAATTTGGTTATCACTGAAATCTATCTTGAATCAAATGAGCAACTAAAGCATGAACCTAAAAGTGCTGTTGACCATTCAAATCATTAAGTTAGGAGATAAATAATGATTGAATCAATTATTAGGTGGTCGATAGGTAATCGCTTTTTTGTCATCTTAGCTACCTTAATTTTGATTGGTGGTGGGTTATTCTCAATTAAAAATACACCAGTTGATGCATTACCAGATCTTTCTGATGTTCAAGTGATAATTAAAACGAATTATCCCGGTCAGGCACCACAAGTAGTGCAAGATCAAGTTACTTACCCTTTAACAACAGCAATGCTGTCAGTTCCGGGGGCTATTACAGTTCGGGGGTATTCATTTTTTGGAGACTCCTTTGTTTATGTCATCTTTGATGAAGACACCGATTTATATTGGGCAAGGAGCAGAGTACTTGAATATTTAAGTCAAGTAGCCCCTTCGCTACCTGCTACCGCACGCCCACAACTAGGACCTGACGCCACAGGCGTTGGCTGGGTTTATTTATATTCCCTTGTAGACAAAACGGGCAGCTTAGATATTAGCCAATTGCGTAGTATTCAAGATTGGTTCTTAAAATATGAATTGCAAACTGTACCGGGAGTTTCTGAGGTTGCTGCTGTTGGTGGCATGGTTAAACAATATCAAATACAAGTCGATCCCGATAAATTAAGAGCCTACGGTATACCACTTAGTCACATTCAAATGGCACTTAAACGTGGTAACCAAGAAACAGGTGCCTCAGTTGTTGAAATGGCGGAAGCAGAGTACATGGTTACCGCAACTGGCTATATCAAAAGTATTTCCGACATAGAGTTGATCCCTCTTGGTGTTAACGCACAAGGAACCCCGCTTACCATTGGCGATGTGGCGGAAGTCAACCTAGGTCCACAAATGAGACGAGGCATTGCTGAACTAAATGGTGAAGGAGAAGTCGTTGGTGGTGTTGTTGTTATGCGCTTTGGTGAAAACGCACAAAAAACTATTGATGGAGTAAAAGCCAAATTAGAAGAGTTAAAAAAAGGTTTACCCGAAGGAGTTGAAATAGTTACGGTTTATGATCGCTCTGGCTTAATAGGAGAGGCGGTAGAAAACCTATGGAGTAAATTGCTCGAAGAGCTTGCTGTCGTCGCGATTGTATGTGTTGCATTTCTGTTTCATTTGCGATCTTCGATTGTTGCAGTTGTCACTCTACCTATTGGCATCTTAGCTTCATTTATCATCATGCATATGCAAGGTATCAATGCGAATATTATGTCATTAGGTGGTATCGCTATTGCAATTGGTGCGATGACAGATGGCGCAATAGTGATGATTGAAAATATGCATAAGCATATGGAAAAGACACCGCTAACGGATGAAAATCGTTGGCAAATAGTCTCGAAAGCTGCAAGTGAAGTCGGTCCAGCACTATTTTTTAGTTTGCTCATCATTACAGTCTCATTCTTGCCAGTATTTATTTTGGAAGCGCAAGAAGGAAGAATGTTTTCTCCACTTGCTTACACAAAAACATATGCAATGGCCGCATCAGCAGGCTTAGCGATAACATTAGTTCCTGTTTTAATGGGGTATTTTATTCGAGGAAAAATTGTTTCAGAAAAGAAAAACCCTTTAAACAGACTGCTTATTGCTATCTACATGCCTGTTTTAAAGCAAGTTATGAAGTTTCCTAAATCGACAATAGTAGCAGCAATATTAGTGACGATTGTTGGTTTTTGGCCTGTCGATAAAATTGGTAGTGAATTTATTCCTCCTTTAGACGAAGGCGATCTTATGTATATGCCGACTACCTATCCGGGAATTTCCATTGGTAAGGCAAGAGAAATTCTACAGCAGACAGACAAGCTAATTAAAACAGTGCCAGAAGTTGAAACAGTATTTGGTAAAGTAGGAAGAGCTGAAACTGCAACTGATCCCGCGCCTCTAACTATGATTGAGACCTTCATTCAGTTGAAGCCTCAAGAAGAGTGGCGTGAGGGAGTTACAACAGAATCTCTAAAAGCTGAGTTTGATAAGTTGGTTAAGTTTCCGGGCTTGACGAATGCTTGGGTTATGCCAATCAAAACTCGTATTGATATGTTGGCAACAGGTATTAAAACGCCAGTAGGTATTAAAGTAGCAGGAGCTGATTTAAATACGATTCAAGAGATAGGGCAACAAATAGAGCAATTGTTACCAGAGGTGACAGGAACCGCTTCAGTTTATTCTGAACGAGTTGCAGGTGGACGATATATCAAAGTTGATATTTCTCGTGAGAAAGCAAGTCGTTTTGGATTAAACATCGATGACGTACAACAAGTAGTTTCAACTGCTATTGGTGGGATGAATGTCACTCAAACAGTAGAAGGTCAAGAGCGTTATCCTGTCAACTTGCGATACCCACAAGATTATCGTGACTCTCCAGAGCAGTTGTCGCGCTTGCCTGTTGTCACTCCAAATGGACAACGCATCGCACTAGGTGACGTAGCTGAAATAAAAGTAGAAGTAGGCCCTCCGGGGATCAAGAGTGAAAATGCACGTATTAATGGTTGGACGTTCATTGATATAGAGGGCGTTGACGTAGGTACTTATGTTGAAAGTGCAAAAGAGCATTTAGCTAAAAATCTTATATTACCAGCAGGTTATTCGATTACTTGGGCTGGTCAATACGAATATATGGAAAGAGCCAAAGCCAAGCTTACTTACGTTGTTCCATTGACGCTCGCCATTATTGTTATTTTGCTTTATTTGAACTTCAGAGCGTTTAGCGAAGTTGCGATCATCATTGTGACTTTACCGATGGCAATGATCGGTGGGTTATGGTTGATGTATTTAGAAGGGTTCAACTTCTCTGTAGCAGTTGGTGTAGGCTTTATTGCTCTGGCTGGAGTAGCTGTTGAGATTGGCGTAATAATGTTGGTATATCTCAATCAGGCGCTCGCTGAACTTAAGGAAAAAGCGAAAGAGCGAGCAGAACTCATCTCAGAAGATGAATATCAAGATGCCTTATTGCACGGTGCTGGATTACGTGTTCGTCCTGTAATGATGACAGTAGCGACAATCATTATCGGCCTAATGCCTATTTTATATGGTACAGGAACAGGCTCTGAGGTAATGAGTCGTATTGCTGCACCAATGGTAGGTGGGATGACAAGTGCAGTCCTGCTAACTCTAATTGTTTTACCCGCGATTTATTCAATCGTTAAAAAGCCCGAAGTAAACGCCTTTAACAAGGAACTTTCTAACTCGGAGCTAAAAAACAATGCTTAGAAAAGCTAGGAAGTACCATAAATGGCTAATGGCATTTGTAGGGATACAATTCCTTTTCTGGTCGATTACTGGTGTGTATATGGTGACTATGGATATTCACTATATACACGGCGAAACCTTGGCTAAGAGTGAGGAAGCCAAAATAGATTTAGCAAGTATGGATTACTCCATTGTAAAGCTAGCTGCGGATTATCCTAAAGCTAGCCAAGTTACACTTACTCAAAGTATGGGCCGTCCTTTGTATTCTTTTATTAATGGAGAAAATGGAAAAGTAGCAATAGATGCTAAAACTGGAGCTGTTCAGGCCCTTGTAGATGAAACCAAGGCTAAAGAAATCGCACAATACCATTATGTGCTGAATCATCAAATCGACAGCATAAGGTTGATTAAGTCAGCGACAAACTTGCCTGCTGAGTTGTCCCCAAGGCATTTACCTGTTTGGAGAGTGACGTTTGAGCAATTCTCCACACCGACATTTTATATAAGTCAACAAACAGGATCACTTGTTGCCAAGCGTCATGATTACTGGCGATTGTTTGATTGGATGTGGCGGTTCCACATTATGGATTACTATGATGGAGAAAACGTATCTAACTGGTTTTTGTTCTTGGTCGCAACTCTAGGTCTAATGGGAGCAATTACTGGCGCAGTATTGACTTATTACCGAGTGCTTTCCCCAAATAAAAAGAGAGTCATTTGATGCGACTATTTAAGTTAAATACAACGATACACAAGTGGCTTTCTTTATTTGTTGGTTTACAACTGCTTATTTGGTTGGGAACGGGCCTTTACTTCAATTTGATGGATCACAGTAAAGCCAGTGGTAATGAACTTAGAGTTCATTCTCATCATGAAGGTAGCATTACAGGCTTTGACCTATTCCCTATTAAAGACATTACTAGTAATGCTCCGCAGGAAGTAAACCTTATATGGGTTTTACATCAGCCTTACTATCATTTTGTGTTCGATAAGGGGCAGCATAGCTATCAAGAACGCCACTCAAAGCTATTTGATGCTGTAACAGGAAAGCCATTTAATTTGTCTGAAGAACAAGTACTAACTTTGGCAAAAAACTCCTACTCAGGACAGGGTAAGTTAACTACTCCAGTGTTATCTCAACCTCCGTTTTCTGATCACGTAAGGCAGCAAAATCCTATGTGGCAAGTTGCCGTTGAGGATGAGAACAATACAACTATTTATTTAGATAGTATTACAGGTCAAGTACTTCGCCATGCCAATGATGATTTCAGATTGAAAGATCTGATGATGAAGCTTCACTTTATGGACTATGGCAATTCTGGAGGATTTAACCATTGGTTGATCATTGCATTTGCTTTTGCAACGCTATTCCTTTCAATTACTGGTGTTACTTGGCTGATACAACAGTATCGAAGTGGTTTACTGAAGCTAGGTTGGGGCACTAACAGGCAAAAAGTGGCAGTGACGTTTTCCAATGAAAATACTATTACTGACATCTCAGCAGTTGGTCGCTCAACTGTATTAGAAGGGCTAGCTAGTTCACATGTATACCTTCCTTCAGGTTGCGGTGGTGGCGGTACTTGTGGCAAATGCGTGTTCTTAAGTTCAACTAAATTACCTATCACACTATCTGAACAGGAACATTTATCTCAGGAGCAACTTAAGGAAGGTTATCGGCTTGGATGTCAGCATAGGTTCTCTGAAATTAGTTCGATTGAAGTTAATACTGATCGCAATATTGAAAATCATGAGCTAGTTGTGGTTGCGACTAATTTCATTACTCCTTTTATCAAGGAAGTGAAATTTAAGCTGAAATCAGGCAAACAGTTGGCATTTAAAGCTGGTGCATATATGCAATTTGATGTGCCAGCAGGGATGAATAGCTTACGTCCAGATGATATGCCAGAGTGCTATGAAAAATACTGGGATAGCTACTATCATGGAAAATTTTCTCATAACGGTGTAACTCGCCACTACTCATTAGTTAACTTTGACGAGGAGTCTGATGAGTTAATGTTTAATATCCGTTGGCAGACCGCAAAGAATGGTTTTAAAGCAGGAATAGGTTCAAGTTATTTAGGTTCACTCCAAGTAGGTGAAACGATAACTGCAAGAGGCCCTTTTTCTGATTTTTATGCCACTTCAAATAAAAAAGTTAGTCGCGTGTTTATAGGTGCGGGTTCAGGACTTGCACCACTGAGGTCTATTATTTTTGAACAGTTGAAAAAGCATAAAGATAAAAGTGGTTTGACTCTTATCTATGGTGCGCGAACTGAAGATGACTTGCTATACCATAATGAATTGAAGTCACTGAGTGAGAAGCATAAAAACTTCTCTTATATTCCTACTCTTTCTAATCCTTCAGAAGAATGGCAAGGGCACTCAGGCTATGTTCAAAAAGTACTTCTGCCGTATATGAACCAAAAAGCAGAACTGCATTTGGCTGAGTTTTACTTATGCGGTCCAGAAGCAATGATGAGTGAAGTGGAAAAAATAATTATAGATGCTGGGATTCCAAGTAATCAAATTTTCAAAGATAAATTTAGTCGTTAATCCATTAAATAAATAGAGGTATATATGAAAACATTAATTAAACTTTTAACCATAATCAGTGTTGTTTTTAGTAGTGCAGTATTTGCACATGTGCATCTTGAAAAAAGCGTGCCTGCTGATAATGCAATGCTAATGAATACTCCAGAAAAATTGACATTGGGATTTAGCAAAGAGGTACGTGTAGTTAAAGTTACGTTGAAAAATAAAAAAGGTGAAAATATTAAATTTGACTTTAAACCATCAAAAGAAGCTTCCAGAGAGTTTTCATGGGAACTACCTAAATTAGCTCCAACAAACTATATCGTTGATGTGACCTATTTAGGTAAAGATGGACATAAAATGAAAGATAGCTTCGGCTTTATGGTTCATTAGTAAGGCTGTGTGATTGATATGGAAATGTATATCTGGAATACAGTCATTGTACTGTCAAAAATTGTATTTTACGTCGGCTTTGCCTGTATTGCCGGCTATACATTTTTCAGACAAATTTTTGAGCATAATGAATCTCATAGTAATGCTGTAATAGCGAATTTAACGTGGACAAGAACTTATATAGTTATGGCTTTGATCGCTAATATTACTTGGTTCTTTGCCAGTACTGGTGCAATGGCAGAAGAGGGAATTCAGGGGGCGATAGACGCTGATATATTGGCTATTATGTGGGACTCCTCTGTCGGCACTGGAGCTTTGCTTCGAGCGCTTGGGCTAGTTACCGCAATAATCGCTTTAGCTTTAAGGTTCAAATTCGCTGTGAACTCGTACTTAAAACAAAGCGCTTTAATGTTGAGTTTATTAATCCTTGCATACTCATTCACGTTACTGGGTCATATTTCTGAGTTAGGCACAATTGAAAAAGGCTTGCTTATTTTGCATGTGCTCGTTATGGCATGGTGGTTTGGGGCGTTATTGCCACTAAAACAGGCTTGCCATCAGCTAAGTTATGCAGAACTTCATTTGCTGATGGAAAGCTTTGGCAAACAAGCAAGTTTTACATTGAGCCTATTGTTGGTAGCAGGCCTCTGGCTCGTGATTCAATTGGTCGGAAGTCTTGATGCACTAATAAGCTCAAGTTACGGACAAACACTGTTGTTTAAATTGGCTCTTGTAGTGTCTATTTTGGCACTTGCTGCTAAACATAAACTAATACTCGTTCCACAACTTAAAAATAGTCAAGGCAGAGAGGCTTTATCTAAATCTATCTCGATAGAAATGGTAGTAGCTTTTGCCATTTTATCTGTAACGGCTGGGCTTACTAGTGTTGTTGGCCCTGCAAATTAAAACCTAAAAGAGAGAATGAAAATGAAAACAATAAATATATTACTCGTTTTATTAATGACGTTTAGTTTCGCAACAAACGCTCATGGTGATAAGAACAAAGACAAAGGTTTGTTTAAAGGTATAGATACCCCTGCCGCAAAAGTTGTTTTGGCATTTCATCAAGCACTTGAAACTGGCAATCAAAAACAGGCTAGAGCGCAGTTAGCGGATGATGTCACCATTTTCGAGGGAGGCCGCGTTGAAAGGAGCGCTGATGAATATGCTCATCATCATATGTTGTCGGATATGAAGTATTTAGCAGCGATGAAGAGCGACACACTTGAACATCAAGTGACGATACTTGGAAATACCGCTATCTCTGCGTCGCGCAGTCAAACTACAGGTACTCATAAAGGTGTTGAACGCGATTATCAAGGCATGGAAACGATGGTGCTGGAAAAACAAAATGGTGAATGGAAGATTAAGCACATTCATTGGTCACATTAATTTATTGGTCAAACAACGGAGAGTAAAATGAGAAACAACAATCCATTACATCAAGTTTCTACGCCACGTAGACGCTTTGTACAAGGATTAGCTGCTGGCGGTGTATTAGCTGCTTTTCCAAGTGTTCTTCATGCAGCTTCATCTTTGATTGCTGGAACTTCAACAGGTACTGCGCCCGAACTAAGTGGAGAAGTAATAGATTTAGTGATAGATGAGTCACCCGTAAACTTCACAGGTGTTGTAAGAATGGCTACAACAATCAATGGCTCAATACCAGCTCCTACCTTGCGCCTCAGAGAAGGTGATGACGTTACTATCAGGGTAACTAATAAATTATCAGTGCCGAGTTCAATTCATTGGCATGGGATCATTCTTCCGTATCAAATGGATGGCGTACCGGGTATTAGCTTTAAAGGTATAATGCCGGGTGAAACCTTTGTTTATAAATTTAAGCTGCAACAAAGCGGCACATATTGGTATCACTCACACAGTGGCTTTCAAGAAATGACAGGTATGTACGGCGCATTAATTATTGAGCCAAGAGAAAAGGATATTATTAGTGCTGACAATGAGCATGTCATTCAATTGTCTGATTGGACTGATGATGACCCAATGGATTTGTTTCGCAAGTTAAAAGTACAGAGCGATGTATTTAACTTTAATCAACCTACTGTTCCAGAGTTTTTTGATGACATTTCAAATAGCAGCGTTTCAAATGCGCTACAACGCCGGGAAATGTGGAATAAAATGAGAATGAACCCTACAGATCTTGCAGACTTATCAGCATCTGCAATGACTTTTTTAATGAATGGTTGTGCGCCTTTGACAAATTGGCGTGGAATGTTTAAAGCTGGCGAAAAGGTTAGGCTTAGATTTATTAACGGTTCTAGCAATACGTTTTTTGATGTAAGAATACCTGAGCTGAAGTTAACAGTTGTACAAGCTGATGGACAAAATGTTGAACCTGTGACAGTAGATGAATTTAGATTTGGTCCCGGTGAAACTTATGATGTACTTGTCGAGCCAAAAAATGATGCATATACGATTTTTGCACAAAGCATGGATCGCTCAGGTTATGCTAAAGGTACTTTATCAATGGCACCTAACGTTGATGCACCAGTACCTTCTTTAGACCCCGTTGAGTGGTTAACGATGACAGATATGATGGGCAATATGACCCATGATAGTGTGCATTCTACAATGGCTGATACGGCAGGTATGTCGGGCATGAATTCTAATAAAATGGATCATAGTGCAATGGGTCATGGAGCGATGGCAATGGATCATAGTAAACATGGAATGACTAAAAACCCATTAGCTGTTGCTAGCACTAAAGTGCGTCATGCAAAAACAGAGTATGGAGCTTCTGTTGATATGCGTGTTGATATGCCTAGAACAAACCTTGATGATCCCGGTATAGGTTTACGTAAAAATGGACGCCGTGTTTTAACACTTGCAGATTTACATTCTCTTGAGGGAATTACAAACCAGCAAGAGCCAGAGGCTGAAATTGAATTACATTTAACTGGAAACATGGAGCGTTATAGCTGGTCATTTGATGGTTTGGAATTTGGAAAAAGCACGCCAGTTCACATGAAGCATAATCAACGTTTAAGAGTTATTTTACAAAACGATACAATGATGACACATCCAATGCACCTGCATGGTATGTGGAGCGATTTGGAGAATGAAAAAGGTGATGTACAGGTTCGTCGCCATACTATCCCTGTACAACCAGCGCAAAGAATTAGTTTTTTAACAACACCTCATGACGTAGGTCGCTGGGCATGGCATTGCCATTTATTATTCCACATGGATGCAGGTATGTTTAGAGAGGTAGTTGTATCATGAGAAAATTAATACTAACCAATACGTTAAAACTATTATTAATAGGTTTGCCCCTTATAAGTGTATCTGTATCTGCAAAAGATGAGATGACTGAGATGGGTGATTCTAAAATGCAAGCACAAGGTGGAGATGCACCTAAAGATGCTAGAGACCCTCATGCTTATGCCGCAGGTACAACATTGACTGAAGGTCCTTATGCACTCAATAGCGACAAACGACTGACTTTGGCAGATGAGCATTCATTTTACGCGCTACTAGGGGATCGTCTTGAATATAATGAGCAAACAAACGCAGGTGTTTTTGACTTTCAGGCATGGTATGGCACTACTTTTGATAGATTAGTCATCAAAACTGAGGGAGATTTTAGCGAAGGTAATTTAGAGGAGAACCAAACAGATTTTCTATGGGGCCACGCAATATCTGCTTATTGGGATACACAAGTCGGTATTCGACTTGATTACAATAACGAAGGTGAAAACCGCAAATGGCTAGCTTTTGGTTTACAAGGTCTAGCCCCCTACTGGTTTGAAATTGATATGACTGCGTATTTAGGAGAGCAAGGTAATAGTGCATTTTCGATCGAAGCTGAGTATGAGCTATTACTTACTCAAAAGTTAATTGTTCAACCACGAGCAGAGTTGACGCTTTACGGTAAGGATGACGTCCAAAATAACCTTGGTAGTGGCTTATCTAGCAGTGCTATTGGTTTTCGGGTTCGTTATGAGTTTACCCGCCAGTTTGCTCCCTATGTTGGCGTTGAGTGGACAAATAAATTTGGTAATACAGCCGACTTTGCGAAGTTAAATGGGCAAAGTACGCGTGATACTGCTTTTGTTGCAGGTATCAAGTTCTGGCTCTGATGTGAAGAAATACTATATTGACTTGATGAGAGCTACCGCAACTATATTGATGGTAGCTTTCGTTTTTTGGGATTTAAACCATTTTAGTTATGTTAGAAAAGGCCTAGCTAATAGTTTTTTTGGAAAGAACTAAGAGCAGTAATAGTAAGCTACTTCTTGTTTTCAGTCGGTGCCAGTCTGGTGTATACCTATCAAGGTGGAATATCAGCTAAGAAGTAAAGTTGGCGAATGGTTAAGGTTAAAGAGTCAAGCCAAAAAACATCGCCATTGAAAGACGTACAATAGGCCATTTTATCACTTTTGATGAACGGGAATTGGGTGTGCTCGGGATAGAACCGATTGTTGCAAAGTACTGTGCTTAAAGCTGAACAATTGGAAAAATGATCCCTTACTCAATACCTAGTTATGAGCGTAGGGTTTTTATTTTTTTAATGGTGCTCATGCTTGGCTTCAATCTCATGAGTCTAAATTAGACACCCCTTTTATACTTGTTAAGTTTAAGCTGTTTAAAAAAGTAAAAAGTAAAAAGTAAAAAGTTAAAAAGTAAAAAGTAAAAAGTTTAGGTTTTAGTTCAAAGGTTGATCAAGATCATAAAATTATTTTTATAAAGTGGCTAATATTGTAGGAGCTAAAGAAGGAATGATAATGTTTGGACTTTTCAGGTGGTTTAAAATAGTGATAATAACTGTGTTGCTTACGCAGCATAGTTTTGCTACAGCTAAGCCAATGAATTGTGAAGAACATCAAAATGGATCTTCCGACACGCATATTATGCAACGAAGCAAAAATATTCACCATCAATCAATGAATGACAATAGTCACTATCACACTGTAAACTCGCAAGACTCTAAACACCGTCATGGTGATGAAGTCTGTGAAAAATGCAAAGCTAGTGATTGTGTTTGTTGTGAGGGGGGATTTTGTTCAAGCTTTCATTTAAATGCCTATCTTGTGCAAGCGCAAGAGGAAGGTATTTGCAATATTTACTCTGAGCTATTTCTACAGCGTACACCTCTACCAAAATCTGGTATCCATCTCTTACTTTATCGTCCACCAATTATTGGCTAATCACGGGATCAGTGCGTCTTTTTTTCGCCACTCCCATCAAAAATAGAATGACTTATTCATTGATTTAAATAATCAATTGTTTTGAACGATTAGTACGATATTTTGAAGGCACTATGAAAATTCTCAAACTATTGCCATTTACAGTACTTAATGCTGTCGATTTTGGCCGAGATTTCTCTTTTACCAAAAAATTAGTTTTTAGCTTATTCACTAGAATTAGTACTTGACCTGTGTCTTAGACACAGGTCTAAGCTGAAGATGAGAGTACAAACTTAGCTAAAAACTGAGGAGTGAATATGAAAGTTGCGGAGCTGGCAAAAAGCCTTGGAACGACTGCTGATACGGTGCGCTATTACACCAGATTAGGATTGTTAAAACCTGCTAAGTCAGTGAACGGCTACAAGTCATACTCGAATAAAGAAGTATCGAGACTTAAATTCATTTTAAGTGCCAGAAACCTTGGTTTTTCCGTTGCAGATATCAAGGAAATTATTAATGAATCTGAAGATGGTAAAAGTGCGTGCCCATTAGTCAGAAGCCTGATCAAAGAGCGGCTTGAAGAAACAGAAAAGCAGTTTCAAGCAATGTTGGCACTTCGAGGAAAAATGTCTTCTGCGCTTTCTCAGTGGGAAGAAATGGAAGACAAGGCACCGACTGCAAACATGGTTTGTCATCTCATCGAAAACTTTGAGCAAATTAAAAAAGCATAGGAGGAAAAAGGGTGGCTACTAACACAAATATAAAAACTGAATCAGGCTGTTGCTGTCAGGCAAAAGCTCAATCCTCTTCGTGTAAAACTAAGGAGAATACGTTGGAGAAAGTATCACATAACCAACAGCTTATCATTGAAGGCGCTGGGTGTGCTAGCTGTGTAGGCAAAATTGAAGGGGCGTTGAAGGCAACTCTTGGAGTCGTCAGTGCGGAAATGAATTTTGCTGATAGGACAGTAACAGTTTATGGGACAGCTAAAACAGAAGAATTGATCAAAGCTGTTGAGTCAGTGGGGTATAACGCGAAGCCAATTGATGATAGCTCAGCAACAGATGCGCTTGATGAGAAAGAGGCGGCGGATTGGGCATATTACAAAAAGCTAATGCGCGATACGTTTATTGCCCTTTCACTCGGCGTTCCTTTGATGATCTACAGCATTGTGGTTGGAGAAATGACGGTTGAAACAAACCTTGAACGCATGTCTTGGCTAGTTGTAGGCATTTTAACTTTTGGCGTTATGTATTTTTCAGGTAAGCATTTCTATGTAGGAGCATGGAAAAGCTTTAAAAACCACTCCGCTAATATGGACACTCTAATAGCTTTAGGAACAGGTACAGCTTGGGTGTATTCGATGGTTGTCGTGTTTGCACCTGACGCCGTTCCATTGATGGCACGACATGTCTATTTTGAAGCTACCGCCATGATCATTGGCTTAATTGATTTAGGTCTAGCATTAGAAATAAAAGCCAGAGGTAAAACCTCTGAGGCCATTAAACGTCTTATCGGCTTGCAGGCCAAAACGGCAACTGTAGTTCGTGATAATAAAGAGGTTCAGATAGGTATCGAACAGGTTTTGCTTCATGATGTTGTGAAAGTAAAGCCGGGTGAAAAAATTCCCGTGGATGGCGTTGTATTGGAAGGACACACCTCTATTGATGAGTCCATGCTGACAGGCGAACCTATGCCTGTTGAAAAAGCCGAAGAAGATGAGGTTGTCGCTGGTACTTTGAACAAATCAGGCATGATTTTATTTAGAGCGACACGCGTTGGTAAAGACACGGCGCTTGCACAGATCATCAATATGGTGAAACGAGCGCAAAATTCAAAACCGCCGATTGGCCGCTTGGCCGATGTTATTTCCGCCTATTTCGTTCCTGTAGTCATGATCATCTCGGTGTTAAGTGCGTTAGCATGGCTTAACTTTGGCCCTGAGCCAGCAATTGCTTTTGCTATCGTATCAGCAACTACTGTGCTTA
>Ga0208879_1001006_pt1 | contig 27806 bp, 18 predicted proteins | sample Knorr_S15_td_Bot_FD_185605 | JGI IMG/M metagenome (GOLD analysis project Ga0208879, IMG submission 185605) | Marine microbial communities from Southern Atlantic Ocean transect - Knorr_S15_td_Bottom_ad_5009_LV_A (SPAdes) (version 2) | ecosystem: Environmental > Aquatic > Marine > Oceanic | place...
CCCTGACCTTGGCCCTGACCTTGGCCTTGACCTTGGCCCTGACCTTGGCCCTGACCTTGGCCCTGACCTTGGCCTTGACCTTGGCCTTGACCTTGGCCCTGACCTTGGCCTTGACCTTGGCCTTGACCTTGTCCCTGTCCCTGACCTTCGCCTTGACCTTGGTCATTGGATTCGCCGCCACCATTGGTGCCGCCGTTTCCAGTGCCAGTCTCCGCGTCTTGGTAATCCGGATCATAGGCGTCGGGGATGCCGTCGCCGTCAGAGTCCGAGTACTCACCGTCGTTAGGGTCGTTAGGGAAAGGATCAGTGCCGTCTGGCCGGCCGTCGCCGTCGGTGTCTGCGCTGTTAGGGTTGGTACCCTTCGCGTATTCTTGGGCGTTGGTCAAGCCATCGCCGTCAGGGTCCGCGTTAGCGTCTCCACCAGAGTTCGGGTTTAGTCCATGTGCGACTTCCCATCCATCTGGCAGACCGTCACCATCGGTGTCCGCCTTTGTCATATCCGTTCCGTGCTGCTGCTCCTCTGCATTGGTTAGACCATCTCCGTCCCAATCTGCGCCGCCGTCTGACGGGTCGAGTGGATCGGTGCCTTCACCGCTGACGGAGACCGAAGTCGCCATCAGTACGAGGAACAGAGCTACAAGCATGCTCAGGTTCTTTCGTGTATTCATTTTCATTTCACTTCCTTTTTGTAAACCATTTTCAGAGAACCCGCTGTTCTCTCTGTCCGGGATAACCCCCGCTGTGCAGGGTGTCCACCTCCGGGAGGTGCGGGTGGGCTTGAATGGCGACGAAAACAAGAGCGAGCTGACGCTCGGCTCCTTCGCGTTGAGCGCTCGCGGAAATAGGGTGCGTATACGACGCTACAAGCGAGTTTTCCTCGCTTCCCAAATTCCCACGCAGTGCTTCGTTTATTCCTCCGATATTTGCCACTTAAGCCACGGTTTGTTCACAGGGAACCCAGTGTTCCCTCTATCCTTCCGCTCATCATGACCCTATTTAGAGCATTTCACTGACTGATTGCAGCCAAATGCCCTTCAGGGAGTGAGTTTACGCAGTTCGGCATTAAACCTCGGGGTGCGCAGGAGGTGAAGCACGGGCAAACCGAGTGTGCTGAGCAATAAGAGCAGTAATAGTGCGGTAGTCCACAACTCTAGTCCTTGGAAAAGAATAATCCAAACAAACCAACCGATGCCAAGCCAAAACCACGGCATCCAACGACGGCCGAATACCGAGAGTCGTCTTATGGAGATGTCATCGCTGTATAGTTGCGGAACCTCGTCAGCATCTACGATTCCTTCCGCTACTCCGCAGCGCACACAAATCTGGTAACGAGGACCGTTGCCTCTGATGAATTGGTCCTCGGGATAGACCGAACGGCACAGGCGGCAGGCGGGCATCTTGCTCTCCGAGCCATACGAACCGAAGCCGTTTCTTGAACGCTTCGCTACGAAAACATGCGCCTGCCCCCGCGCACGCACGTGAACCAACATCATTGAAGCGAGGTAGTAGGAGCGAGTCATTGGACGGAATCATCGCACATAATCATTGGACAGAGTCTTTGCCATGAGGAATTGACTCAGCAGGTCAAGGCCGGCGACCGAGCCTGCCGATTCTGGATGGAACTGATAGGAGGTTATTGGCAGGGTGGAATGGGTAAGCGCCATCGGTATGGTTCGGGTTGCAGCATCATGGGCGATAATGCGGAGATTTCCCACTACTTGCTGCTCATCGGGTGCAAGCATAAGGCTGTGATATCTAGTCATCAATAACGTGGAACCCTCGAACTCAATTGCCTCTGGAACACCGTGCACAGCACCGAGAGGACTCTCTACAAGTGGCCATCCTGCTGCGATCCCAATCGCTTGATGACCCAAACAAATTCCGAGTAATGGTAAGGGCTCGCCTTGACTATTTACCAAATCACCGGCGAGCGCAACGCGCGCAATCTGCATGGTAATCTCAGACATTTCTGGCCTGCCCGGACCGGGACCAAGAACAACGTGGGTAGGATTCACTTGCTCAATTAATCCAGTTAGGTCACAAACTGCATCTAATCGTCCCGGATGTGAAATAACCTCAGAACCAAGCGATGCAAAGGCGTGAACAATATTCCACGAAAACGAGTCGAGATTGTCAATGAATAACACACGAGTGATTCCATCTGCCGGTTTCCCCAACCGCAAGTCTTCACTCCAGACAATTGGTTGCGGAAGGGCATCGGTACTCGCTCGCACTAAATCGGTATCGCGACTCGCGATCAAAGACCTGACTGATGCAGTAATAGGGGGGATAGGGTGAATACTTACCTCGGATAATTGTGCTGCTCTCATCGTTCTATCATCTTCACCACCCCATGCAGCGTCAGCCAAAGCATGAGCCTTCCATCGGGCTTCCTCCACCTCTTGCAGTGGGTCGGACTCAATGACTAAACCACCGCCTGCCTGCACTACTGCGTGCCACTGTTTGGGGCCTCCTGAACTGGTCCCATCCACCATCGTCGCCTCAAGGGTCCGAATCAAAATATTCCATTCTGAGGTGCCGTTTTGATAGTCAATATAACCGATTGAGCCGGTCCAAGCTCTGCGAGGTCTTTGTTCGATTTCGTCAATTGCTGCAATAGTCGCGCTTTTCGGGCAGCCAGTAATCGATCCGCCGGGGAAAATTGCTTGCAATGCATCAAAGCCGTCTGCATCATCTCGAAGTTCACCCACTATTTCTGATACCATATGCTGAACATTGGGATAAGACTCGATTCGCCACCGATTCCAACGTGTCGTTCCCGCTTTGCAAACCTTGGCCAAGTCATTGCGCTCAAGGTCAACCAACATCAGGTGCTCAGCCACTTCCTTACGGCTACCGGCTAATTCACCTCGCAAATTTGCATCCATTTCCGCATCATCTCCGCGGGGGCGCGTTCCTTTGATAGGACGGGTTGCGAGGTGGCGCCCGTGCTGTTTCAGTAACATTTCAGGACTTGAAGATGCGATTGCTAATTGGATATCAGGGGCGTATAGCCAAGCAGAATACGGAGCTGGATTAGACTTGGATAGCCGTTGGAAAACCTGCCACGGGTCGTCTATTTCAGCCTGCCAAACCCGACCATAATTGAGTTGGTAAAGCACGCCTTTGCGAATCGCCTGCTGGACTTGGCGCACCTTTTCTGCATGTTCTTCATCGGTCTCGCTGGCTGCAATTCTGGGGGTAACTTGCGGAATTGGCGACATTGGAGGAAGACAAATTTCACCGGTTGTTGAATCGGTAAGATTGGAGAGAAGGCGGGCAACCGACTCCGACCATTCATCCTCAACTGTGACCTGTAAATACAGTCGCTCTTCTGCCCTATCGTGAATCAACCATCTGTCTACTCTCCAAAGAATTGCAAGCACTTCATCTTCCACCGGAGGATGGCGGAGGGTGAGTGGCTCGGTCCACTGCAACATTTCGTAGGTTAGTAAGCCGGATAGAATGCCGGGTCTTACTGGTAAGGAGTAAGCATCCGAAACTGCAGCAGGTTCTGTCGGTTCACCACATTCAGCCGTTTCAGCCGTTTCTGCCGATTTCACCTCTCTCGAGTTCGCCATCCCTCCTTCTGCGCATGCGCGCAAGGTGGAAGCAAGGTCCTCTCCGGTGACAATTGCATGATGACGCCATTGTTCGCCATCCCAGTGCTGCTCGGAGAAAACTAAGTCTGGGCGATATTGATTGAGTCGTAATTCGCCGGCCAATGGAGAATGGTCGCCAGCAAGTGCTGGAATTTCTTCGCGAGAAGGTTGGCGGGCAACATATCTCACTCGGCAGGGTCCTGCTAACATGGAGTAGCGTGAGATGTCTGAAAGTGGTCCTCCTGAATGCATTAACAATTCATCCGGCCCACCAAATTTCCTCACCTTTTCGGAGTCCCCAATCAGGCCGTTTTCTCGGAGATAAGCAAGTAAATCTGGGGCCGAACTATCCTCAACAGATAGTATCCATGGTTTGAGTAGTATTCCTTCGCTCATCACTACTCACTCCCGTGCAGTGGGGAGAACCCATCAGCAAGTGCATTATCCAACGCGGTGGATAGTACCGAGTATAGCGGCCCGGGATTTTGGTCGCCAATTGGTTGCCCATCTATTTCTGATAGCCATCCGACTCCGCAGCCGCTGCCAACTACCACTACTTCGCGGGCGCGGCCAAGCATCACCTCGGTCAAACGCGAGCGATTGAGGGGTATCCCTGCTTGGGCAAGGGCAGGTAATATCGTGGAAAGTGTGACCGAGTCAACTCCTCCGCCGCTAGTTGCGGCCATATGTGCAACTCCATCTGTATCCAGTAAGAGTGGGGTGCAGCGGTCACCATCAACAACCGCTCCATCATTGACTAGCAGCGCGATATCTGCACCTTGCAGTTGCGCTGATTGTCTAGCTTCATCATACGGAGCCCAATCACCATGTTTTGCGCCTAAAATTTCGTTGCTCCATCTCGGCGCAGGGTGTGAAACTGCAGTCAGTGGAGAGTTAGGATATGAGGCCCAACGATACTGAACGGTGACTGAGCCATCTTTGTCAAGACAGATTTTCACAAGACCACTGCCTTCACCATCAATCCGGTCTGCCAACTTCTCTGCATCTGCAAGCCGTTGTCCGAAGTCATCTGGCCAGTCAATTTCCAACCGCTCAGCGTGGGCGCGTAGTCGAGTGAGGTGAAGGCTACGAAACGCTACTCCACTCGCTCCATCCCAACGCAAGGTGGTAAACACCGAGTCGGTAGGTGATGCCATTGATGATGACCAATGCTCCGAGTCGCTTCAAGCCACCCATGCTACGATATCCAATAAATCAAAACAAGTCATCTAAGAACGAGGTGTCTAACTCCTCATCTTTCTTCGGTGAGTCGCCAAGCAAGTCTGCTGCCAAATCATCGAGAGAATCGTCAGTTCCGACGGGGGTTGTAGTTCCCGTCGCGGCCAACGACGTTTGGGTGCTGGTCGGGGCAGATGCACTTACAGGTGGAGATGCTGCGCCGGTAATGGACTCGGCGGCTGGCAGCAATGTTGCACCGTAGTCAATACCCCCAACCACATCGCCGTCACCCCAATCATCACCCTGTAATTCCCAATTTGGTGTTGCATGGTCAAGCGGATTGATTCTCGGCTTTCGCAATCTGATGACAAGCACCAAAGATAGCAGCAATATCATCAACGAAAGCAGTACAATCGCTAATAATTCAAAGGTGGAGAATACGGACCACCACTGAGTGGATTCGCCTTCTCCAGGGCCGCTGCCCTCAACATCTTCAGGCGGCTCATATGGCAATAGGTGATATGGGTTAACACCGAAGCGGTGGACTTCCCCATCAAACGCAACCACCGCAACATACCAAGATTGGTTATTGGTATAATTCTCCTCAATAGATTGTCCAAGTTGGAAGCGTGTGCTCTGCAATCGGTCTTCAGCCAAGGAAGCATAGCGGATATCCTCGTATGGAGTCTCGCTGATGAAAATGAAATAGGAACGCACCTGCGGGTCATCTGAAGCATCCCAAGAAACCACTATTCCGGTCCCATCATTTGTCCACTTCGCCTTCACGCCTGCCACTTCTGGTATGTGCAGACCGGGGTCGGTCTGGCTGTCATCAATTGCTATTCCCTGCGCGGAGGAAAGGTCGGTTAGCCATCCGTTACCCGAACTATCTACTGGCACAACCGTTACCCAAATCGTCACACCGGGGTCAATTTTTTGGCCGTTTGATAGCATCTCAATTTCTATTGGCCCGTCCACGTTTCTGTCAACCAGTTTTGCTGGTTCCCTCCCGGTGACGTCGTCAACTGGAATAGTATCAGCATAGATTGCGTAATGGTCCAAGTCGCTGGCGCTGCTCTTAGCGAAATTAACCATCAAACCGTCACCAGAATCATCTGGTCGGTCCCAAACTTCTGGTGCTACGAGTCGGTCTGGAGGAATTACGTCGCCTCGGTTATCAATCGGTGTTACCTGCACCATATGGTCAGAAAGTCTAGTCAAGAACGCGTGTCCCTTGACATCGTGAGTAGTTATGGTAACCCAAAGCGGCTCGCCGGCAGAGATGGTTAGAGCAGTAGAATTGGCGAGATTATTGCCGTATAATGCAGTTGTCATATTGACTCTCATCACCTCGGAAAGGCCCTGCCGCTGCTGTCGTATCACCAAAAGTCCGCAACTGGCAGGGTCATTCTTACATTCCACCCACTTCATCGCAACCTCAGCGACCGAATGCTCACTCACCCATACCACGTAGAAGGAGAAGTCGTCCACATTTGTGGCGGTCCACTCCACATCAATCGCGGTGCCGTCATCATCGGGATGGTCCCAAGCCGCTAATCCTTCAACTCGTGGTGGTGGGTCAATTCCGCCGCTATTATCCTGAATCGCGGTCGCGCTCACCCAAGTAACGTTCATCAAATTCTCATTGCCCCACTTATCTGCAGCAACCACGGTAATCCAATACGGCCTTCCATCAACCAATGGAACTCCACCAATTTCAGTGATGATTGTTTGATTTCCTTCACAACCGGAAACGATGGTGGCAATTTCTGCCGCCATTGCATCAACCGGTGGCGAATCGGATACCTGCTCGGTGATGTAAATGGTATACCACGCACAGTCATCCTCATCATTAGGAGTCCAAGAGACGGTAATTCGTCCGCCCTCATCTTCTGGAGTATCAATCGCTGCAATATCCTGCACGGGCGCAGGAGGTGTGCCATCATCAATGCCACCGGTAGGCACTACCGGCCCAATAATCGTCGCGTTAGCCGGGTCGTGCTGGCCGGCCAAATCCACGCAGGTTAGAGCAATCCAGTAAGGTCTGCCCTCCTCGAGCATGAGTACCGTGCTATTGCCCTGTGAGTAGGCTAAGTCAACTGAACCAGTAAGGCCAACTGCGTCGCTAATCAGGTCGGGACTTGCCCAGATTCTAGTTGAATACATATCCAAAGCAGTGCATGCTGCCCACTCAACATACAAGTCTCCATCTTCGCCGCCATCCGATGGTCCCGCTTCTGCCCAGATAGGTGGCATTGGAACCTCATCGGTTGGGGTGGCGGGTCCAATTGGGGTTGAAGGTTCACCAATGCTTCCGTCCGGATACTCTATGACAACAACCGCCCAATACGGAGTGGTTTGGGAAAGTGGGAAGCCTGCTAACGAGTTGACTTCAACAGTTGTTCGGGTCCAATCCGGAATTCTTGCTGCATAGGACTCGCTGAACAAGTCTGCTGAGGTTGGCGGAGTTGTCCAGTTGCTGCCTTCGCGTAGGTAAAGGCGGTAGGCGCCGAATGAGGAATCTTGGGTTACTGTCCACTCTGCGACAAGTACACTACCGCCATCATCCGGTCTATCGTAAAGGTCAAGCATTTCGCTTGGCGATTCGGTTCTCACCCAATCGTAGGTTAGGCGGATTTCAAGCGCACCGTCGCGCGGGGATTGCAACTGAATTTGCATCGCACGGCCCAAATTAGAAAGAGAGCCGGAATCAATCGCATTTTGGAATACTGCTTGGAAATTAGAGTCCAAAGCAGCGAGGTCCCATGAGCCTGAATAATTTACCCGAATCGATGATACCCAAGTCGCTGCACCAGCAACCGGGCTAGTCAGTGTCAACATATCTTGAGTGAGGGGGATGTTGCCCGGACCGGGTGTACCGAAATTTGGAATCGCTACTGGATTAGATGAATTGACCAATTGAATACGATTGCCGGGTCTTGCCTCATCAGTAACATCATGCGACTCGCCTGCGAAGTTGATTTGCAACGGCTCAGCGCGGCGCATCACAGCCCTTTCCTTTTCTTGGAAGGATGGTGATCCACTCCAAGAAAACATACCGTATTCACTACCAACCCAAACCCCGTTTGCATCGATGTATCCCGAGACAAGTCCAGGCATCCGAACGAGAGGAGTTGAACTGTGAGTAGAACTCTGCACATCAATGAGGTCTAGGCCTAGAGTGGAAAGTGCGAGCAGGTGGGTTCCATCGCTGGATAGATGCAATATCGGCCAAGACGCCACGCCCCAAGATGAGATGCCTTGTTCCATCTCGCTAGCCGCACCATTCCAATGCATCAGCGGCTGCTCGGATGTTGCGATGTGCACGCCCCACCAATCTGAGGCTATTGCAGACACCTCGTTGCTTGGCAACATGTCAACAAGATAGGTATCAATCACTGTAATTTGCACTCCGATCTGAGGTTGTTGTGCGCCTAAAATAGTGGCAGTAACCCCCGGTCTTGTTGGACCCGCACCTCCATGTGAGACATAGATATTGTACGGCACCCCCGTTCCAACACGCGCAAAGCCGCTAACATCGTCACCGACCAATCCTTGCGCGCGCCCCAATGCGCCGGGAATGACTCCGTAATTAGGCTGATATTGAATAATCCCAATCGGTGTTCCGATGATTAGCGCACCTGTACCCGCATCAACCTCGAGGTGATTCAACACCGGGGTGGGTAGTCCATCGGCGGTGGTAATCGGGTCATCCCAATCATCACTGCTAAGATTCCAAACCCCTAATCCACCCATGGTTGCTATGTAAACGTGATTTCCAGACTGGATGAAGTCGCGAACAAAATTGCTTGGCAAGCCGGCAACAAGTTTGCCGTTACCCCATTGCATATTGGTAGTATCAAACATCTGCACGCCTGCTGCCGTAGCAGCAGTTCCCATCAGTCCAACCACCATCTCTGAACCATACCAAGCCATTCCATCGGTTGCCCAATGCAATCCGATTGAACCGGAAACTTGGCCGGTGTTCAGATTGATTTCCAGCATCCCCCAACCGTTGGTGGTAACCCACAAAACATCACCATCAAGCACTATTTCACTGGCCACTTCCGAATTGAAATTCCACGCCCGCGTCCACTCTATTGTGCCATTTGGCAGGCGTAGACCTTCCAAAACAGCCGAGCCGTATTCCGACCAATAATCATCAATTGGCAATACCCAAATGTGGGTTGAATTGCCAGCGAATTCAGCAATTCTACCTGTGGATAATGTTGCTAGAACATCCCAAACCCCGGGAATCAAACCGTTGAGAGAAAGGTGATCAACCCGATTGTAACCCGATGCGCCGCCAGCGCGTCCTACAGCAAAAGCCGGTTGACTTGAGCCGGGAACTGCCGCGATGCTGGTGGCTTCGGTTCCAACATCAAAGTTGACAATTCCAGTAACTAATGGGCCGGTGGTAGCGATCCGAGTAATACCACCACCTCCCATATGACCAATGTAGAGATGTGCACCACTGTGTTCCATTGCACCGGGAAAAACCGGTTCGGAAATGATGCCATCGCTGTCGTCAAGAACTGCCAAGAAATGGGTGGAACGGTAGTTGTAACGAGCCAATTGCCCATCATCATTATTGAAGCCAATATAGACGACGTCATAATTATCATCACAAGCGATTGAAAATACGTCATCAGCGGGCAGACCACCTTGACCCATCGCCCAATCGGAAATCCAAGATTGTGTGCGCAGGTCATAACGCGCGACCCCGCCTTGAGTGCCAAACGTAGATGTACGACCCATCGCGACATGCACAATGCCGTAGCACACACCAATATCTGCACCATATCCCTGTGGAATTTGGCCGCTGCCGGCATTGAATACCTGCCAATTGCCGGTGGTGCCATTAAGAATCAAAATCTTCGAGTTGCGTTGCCATCCACCTGTAGTCATAGTCGCAATCCATAGGTCATTGTCAACAATTTCCATCGAGTACACGGCATCCTCAACATTGTTGGGAAGACCATTGTTTTCAGTCCACGTTGATAGCCAAGTATCGTTGACATAATCATAACGCGCAATCCCGTCTTCTGTGGCAAATAGCACCACATTTCCCCAAGTTTCGATGCCCCGAATCGGGCCTTCTACAACCGAGGAGTTCCATGAGGTAACCAAGTTGCCAGCCATGTCCACCTTATGCAGCGGTGTATCTCCATATGATGCGTATAGATGACAGTTGGTTGGGGTTGGATTGCACGCACCAGCGAATTGAGCATTGACTCGGAATACTTGGCCATCGGATGCGACCGATTGCAGCCATTGTTCTGTTGAAGTATCCCACATCGCCATGTGGCCATCTCCATTCCACCACTGGGTTGGCGAGATTCCAACATACAAAATGTCGCCAACCGCGCCGATACCATGCACGAAGGCGGTGTAGCCTTCCGAGGCTCCAGCGTCAATCGTTGACTTTTGGGTGAGATTGATAATATCGTAGCGGTAGATGTAATCGTTTGATTCCCATTGACCGCTGCGCAGCATGGAATAGTGCATAATATCGCCAATAATCACCAACTCACCCGGAGAGGTTTGAGGCAGGTTTACTCCTCCCGGGTTGTTACCGTCATCCCAATCAACAATCAAGGTGGCATTGACTACATCAATCAGATTCAATCCCATATCTCCGCCTACCCACAGCCGCGAGGGATTGATGTCTTGAACCAGCGCGGTTACCCCATTGGAGTCGAGCAAATTAGTTGTGCTATCCCACGGAGTCAGCCATTCATCATTCAGGATGTCATATCGTAGCACCCCCAAACCATCGAAGCCGAGGTAAGCAATATCTCCGATTACTACCGTCTTAGCATTCTCAGTCTGCACTCCCGCCTGCCACGAATGAATCACCGTATCATTAGCAATGTCAATTACGCCAGCACCTTGGAAAGTGCCGACATAAAGGCGGTCGGGTTGAATCATTTTTACTGTAAATGTGTATTCTCCAGGCAAGCCGTCCGGGTCATCATCCCAACAGCCCTGATAGGCAAGGTTGGATCGTGAATATTGACAAACACCAGTATTTGTAGCGGTGTAAATATATTGGGAATCCAACTCGAAATCGTTGAACTCATTAGCATTCTGATTACCAGAATTACCGAAGGGAGACCATCCATTGGACGAGTGCCGCGCGGCACCATCTGAAGTTCCAACCAGAATATTTCCGGGCGATTCCACCATTAGACTCAACACTCCGTTAGAGGGGATTTGTCGGTTGCCACTTCCTCCACCGCTGGAGGATCGTACCCATTTATCGGTGATTTCACCGGTATTCAAGTCGTAAATGAACACACCAAAACCGTACAACCCAAGATACATTGTCGTGCCATCAACTGCGATTGGAGCTCTTTGCACATCATCGGCACCGGTAGAAGCCCAAGATGATAGCGTGGTGGCATTTACGAGGTCAATTCGCTGAACACCTCGGTTGAAAGTGCCAGCATATGCAACTCCATAACGAGCGGTCAATGCCGTGATACGATTGCTTTCAAGTCCATTGCCAGTAGCCCAAGTTTGGTTGACTGTACCAATTACCGAGTCAATAACGGATAATCCTGCTTCTGCATGACCGGCGATGACAAAGCCGGTAGTTTGGTCAAACGCGATGTGGTTCACCTCATTAGAATTAAGGCCATCTTGGATACTCAACTGCATCAAAATTAGTCCATCAAGAGCAACTTGTAGAACGCCGGAATCATCGGTTCCGACGAATAGTGTGGAGCCATCAGTAGCCAAAGAGAGTGCCGAAGCACCCTGAGTGGAAAATGGTGCAAGCCAACGATTTTGTTGGGTGTCAAATCGCTCAATGCCTTCGCCTGCCGCAACGAAAACGATATTACCAATTTGCACAACTGCACTCATATCATCTTCACTTGGCCCAGTAGCAACCAGTAACTCACCTACGTGCGGGTTGTTGCTCTCAGGCTCAAGTTTTGCAAATAATCCAGAAGCGTCACCGACCAATATCGTATTGTTGGCAGGCGCGCGCGAGCCACCAGCAGGCCAAGCAATCAGGTCGCTGCCATCATCCCGATTCAACTGCAGCGACGCTATCGTGTGGGTACGCGTAAAGGAAAGACTGGTCGTATTGTATGCATGAACGGTATCTCCGGCTAAAATATGGGTCCAGCCACCAATTGTGGATAAACTGTGAATTTGGTTACTAGCAATCCAGTTGCCATCATTCCAAGTCGCAAGCCAATTACCAGTAGCAATATCGCGGCGGGCAACACCCGCATCAGCAGTACCGATTAGCAAGTAGGTATTTGCCAAAGCCAGCGATGTGATGTCGTCGCTTGGTAAAATGTTCTGAGAGCTCCACTCAGTTACCGAGTTCGCGCTAACATCGTAGAAGAACACACCCGCGCCCATCGTCCCGACATACACATCTCCAGAAATCAGCAGTATTGTTGATTGCAAACCATCTACACCAGACGCTAGGTCCGCTTTCTTCACCCATGAAGTAAGGAAGGTTTGGGTGTTCAAATCCCATGAATAAATTCCTTGATACAGACTAATGCCGTCACTTGCCCAAATAGATCCGGGCCCATATACTGCCAACGAGGTGAATGCTGTTACTCCACTCGGCATCGATAAATAGCCGACTTCGCTTGAATCGTCGAGTGACCACATCCTTAACTCGCCAGATTCGGTAGTAGCAATCAGGTGTCCAAATCCGGCGTCCACTACAATATCGTAAGCATTCACATCTGAATCAATTTCAATCATTGGCGGGTCATTATTAGCATCCATTTGTACTATTGCATCATTAACAGCCACATAGAGGCGGCCGTCGTCGGGATGAGTTGCATACGAACTGATCTCAACATCAACTTGAAACATAGCGACCAATGGGTCAGCAGGCCGTAGTGCCTCGATTATTACATCGGTAATATTGACTCCACCGGGTATTACCCAACCCGCATTGGCATCGCTATTCGGGTTCAATCTGCCAATGTGCGGGTCATCCCCAATGAAATCGCTCTGCTGGCCAAACCCTCCCAAGCCCCGCCAATCTATCAGACTGGCTTGGGAATCGGGAAGAATCAGTTGAGGTTGGTCAACCCAAAGGCCGTTGGCACCATCCACTCTAACTTCAAAAGTCAGGTTACTGATTTCTGCACCGGGTGCAAAGTCTAGGTTTAGAGTCCCGACCGCATTCTGTCCGAGGCTTGCATCTGCGCCAGTTGCATCAATTCTAATCCAGCCGGTGTCATTACTGCCACCACTACCCCAATCTGTGCCCGAACTGCCGTGAGAAGACGCCGTAGAAATAGAGAGCAGTGGACTTGCTGAAGCCAGTAACATAACGACGACCAACAAGACGGCTCGGCGCACATTTCCCGCAATCATCAGAGATGACGGTTAACGATGCTCATTTGAACAATATGGTCTCATGTTTCACTGGTATACTTGTATACCACCAACATAAATGCCACACAACAACCGATTCCTCGGCATATGAATGCAGGGAAACGTGGATATGGGCGGGTCAAACCCGAATCACTTGGAGGCACTGATTTGAGTGATGAACAACTTCGTAAGGACTCGCTCGAGTACCATGCCGAGGACCCACCCGGAAAAATCAAGGTGGTTCCAACCAAACCGCATTCAACCCAACGCGAACTCTCACTAGCCTACTCTCCAGGCGTGGCTTACCCCTGTCTTGAGATTGAAAAGGATCCGGACAAAGTCTACGAATATACTGCGAAGGGAAATTTGGTCGCTGTAATCAGCAATGGAACTGCGGTTTTAGGACTTGGAAATATCGGGGCTATGGCTGGAAAACCGGTGATGGAAGGCAAGGGGCTTTTGTTCAAGGCATTTGCAGATATTGATGTTTTTGATATCGAAATTGATACAGAGGATATTGATGAATTTGTCAATACTGTAAAACGAATTGCCCCTACATTTGGTGGCATCAATTTGGAAGATATCAAGGCACCTGAGTGCTTTGAGATCGAAAAACGATTAGTTCGTGAGTTGGACATACCTGTAATGCACGATGACCAGCATGGAACTGCTATCATCTCAGGTGCTGCCTTGCTGAATGGGTTGGAGGTTGTCAACAAGTCAATTGGTGCGGTCAAAGTCGTAGTTAGCGGTGCAGGAGCGAGTGCGCTTTCGTGCGCTGCCCATTACATCAGACTTGGAGTATCGCCCGATAATTTACTAATGTGTGATTCGGGTGGAATTCTTACTAAAAAACGCAAAGATGCCGGTGAATTAAATCGCTACAAGGAGAAGTTTGTACGTGATGTTCCCGAAGGGGGAATAGGAGAGGCACTGGTTGGTGCTGATGTTTTCCTCGGCCTGTCAAAAAGTGGCTTGGTCAATGGCGCGATGGTAAAAAGAATGGCCGATTCTCCGCTGATTTTTGCGCTGGCAAATCCTACCCCTGAAATCATGCCAGAAGAAGTTGAGGCGGTACGAAACGATGCTATCATCGCCACCGGTAGAAGTGATTATCCAAATCAGATAAACAACGTTCTCGGATTCCCATACATCTTCCGCGGTGCTCTGGATGTTCGGGCGACCGAAATCACCGAGAACATGAAAATGGCCGCAACTGTAGCAATCGCTGAACTCACAAAACTGCCGGTTCCCGACGATGTTGCTGCCGCCTACGGAGGCGAACAATTGCAATTCGGTCGCGAATACATTATCCCAAAACCATTTGACGCTAGAGTGCTGATTTGGGAAGCGAGTGCAGTCGCAGCCGCCGCAGTTGCAGAAGGCAAGGCTGGGGTGGCAAAGAAGGACTTTGACATTGAAGTATATCGGGGTGAACTTGAGGCAAGGCTTGGGCTGACTCGATCCATCATGCGAGGGGTGTTCAATCAGGCGAGTCGGGATAAACAGCGAATTGTCTTCTGCGAGGGCGACCACCCAACTCTCATTAAAGCAGCTGCCCAATGCATTCGAGAAGGAATCTGTAAGCCGATATTGCTTGGTCGGATCACCGCAATTGAGGAGGTGAAGGCCGAATTAGGTTTGGAGTTTGAATGTGAATGCATTGATGTCCGCGAAGACCCGCGGCGTAAGGGTTCGTATGCCGAGGAATTGCATAAAAAACGTGCCCGCAAAGGCATCACGCGTGCTGATGCAAATAGCATTTTGAAAAGTAGGCCATATTTTGGTTCCATGATGGTTGCTTGTGGTGATGCTGATGGCTTCATAGGTGGGATTTCTCGCCACTATCCGGATATTATTCGTCCCTGCCTTGAGACGATTGGTAAGGACCCTGAGGCTCATCGTCTGGTAGGAACTTACATGATGACGATTAAGGGAAATCTGATGTTCATCGGCGATGCGACTGTAAACATCTATCCTGATGCACGGACTCTTGCTGAAATCGCTATTCAAACCGCAAAAGTCGCCCGCAGGTTCGGTATCACTCCGAAGGTAGCAATGCTTTCGTTCTCGAACTTCGGCTCCTCGAAAGAATATCGTAGTGGCCGCATAGAGGAAGCAGTGAAAATCGTGCGGGAAATGGAGCCAGGTCTGAAAATTGATGGCCCGATGCAGGCAGATACTGCATTGGTCCCAAACATTCAAGCAGAATATCCTTTCATGGACCTCGATGGGCCTGCAAATGTACTCATCTGTCCAAATTTAGCTGCTGCGAACATCGCCTACAAATTACTACAGCGACTCGCAGACGCGGAGATGACTGGCCCAATTTTGGAGGGAATGGAAAAACCCGTCCACGTTTTGCAACGTGGCGACGGGGTACGAGATGTAGTCCACATGGCAGCCATCTGTGCTGTTGATGCTCAACGACGAAATCAGCAAAGGTTGTGAGTGCACCCTCCAATAAGCGGATTGATAGAGGGGGCTTGCCCCGCAAGGGTGTGAGAGACATGCGCTGGATGCTTCGCTCAAAGATTCATCGCGCCACGGTAACCGAGGCCAACGTAGACTATGTCGGTTCAATTTCAATTGATGAGGACCTGATGGATGCTGCTGGAATTGATGAGTGGGAAAAGGTGCACGTGCTGGACGTTACCAATGGCTCACGCCTTGAGACTTATGCCATCAAAGCACCGGCAGGTTCGGGCAGAATATGCATCAATGGTGCTGCTGCCAGACTAATCCATCCAAATGACCTCGTCATTTTATTGACCTACGAAGCAATCGGTTCGGAAGCGGTGAGCGAGCACGTTCCTACCATCGTTCATGTTGATTCAAATAACCGCATCGTAGACCTATCGCACAGTATTGATGCGGCCGAGTATATTGATTGCTGATTATTCCCGATGATAGGGAGAGCCGCGTTCAATTTCACTTGATCTATACAGTTGCTCGAGCAAAACTACTGCTGCCATCTCATAAGTCATCGTGAGAGGTCCAAGCGAAAGGGTGTTGGCTCCTTTGATTGCTGCATCCTCAAAACCGTCAACAGGCCCCACTGCGAAATGAACCGCACGAGATGAAAGGCGAATCTGTTGCCATTTACTTACCATATCATCGGTGGTGGCGGTTTTGCCGTTCTCGTCAAGTAAAATCAACTCATCTTTCCCTACCGCTACGAGTAACTTGCTCAGATAGTCGTCATGGCTCAGTTTTCCTGAGTGCTGAACTAAACTCACTCCACGTCCTGCCAACCGCTCAGCATAGGTTTGAATTAACGAAGAATATGCCTTCTCTCGCGCCCGCCCATGCGTATGTACCACTATGCGGGCCATGCACAAGCCAACAGAATGCCACCCATCAGGCTATGGGCGGGCGAAGGCTCAAGGGACACCGATAATGGAACAAGCCGGGGAGCAACGTGGGTTGGTGGCCATTCAAGCAGCGTGAGGTGAGATTAGATTCTGACCCACACATCCGTGGCACCCGGGTTTGGTTGACAGATTTACGTGATGTTTGTGAGCGTAATTTTGACAATTGCGCCGAAGGACAACGGCTGATTCTCCAACTACAGGTAGAATGGAATGAAGCGCATCAATTGGGCGAGGTGCCAGATGAGTTACTGGAAGGTCTTGAAAGGCGTTCCTACCGGCTGCTACAAGCCGATGCGGAGCAGTGGTTGGGTTGGTTGGATGATGATGATTTTTGGCGGCCGGGCTGGCGAGGGGACGACGGAGCACCGGGCACCTCCGGTGGAATGGATTGAAAACCAAAAGCATCCGCCTGATGCCTGAAGCACATGTATGGCTGGGTTGGATTCTTCGCATTAATCGGTGCGACTACACTTTGGATGAGTCGCTCTCAACCATTCCCGGAAGTCAGCGCGCGGTTCGGTTGGTTTGTGCTTTTTATTGCTGGTTTGCTGGCAATTTCTACTCAATCTCCAAGACCGACTGATGCTGATGTTCCGATGTTACTCGCTGCTGCAATCGGTGGTCTTGGAGTAATCATCGGAATCCGTTCAACTTCAATTACTCGGACCGACGTCATTCTTGCACCATACGCCGGATTCCTACTATGTGTAGGAACCATTGCCTTGCTAGCAGAAGGTTGGGTATCCTACCAACGCACAGAACAAATTATCGGTTTTCTGCTCGCTACATTTCTTATCTTAGGCCAACTATTTCTGACTTGGAAAGGACTAATTATCGGAGTGACTGGAATAACTTGGTCAAAGGCAGCACTCCGGCAATTAGAGCGTGGTTTGATAGATGGCCCACGAGGGGCAATAGAGATGTTTGATCGTTCATGGAATATGGATGATGACTGGCTGAATGTGATGAGCCATTCCGCTTTGGCCATAATTCACAATTCTCATGGTGATACCGAGAAGGCAATGTTTCATGAACAGAGATTAGCAAGGCTTGGCGGCGAAGAAATGGTAGATGAATCATGGAGGAAAAAAATCTCCAAATGCCTGAAAATAGTTACCCCTTCCCATTCTGAGGAATAATACACATTTCGTGGGGTCCCTCGGGTTCTATGGCTTTCATTGATATATGGCGGGGTCCAAATACAACCGAGGGTATAGATGGAAGTTGAGAATCTGAAAGTGCGTGGGTTGCGCATTGGATGGGCGGCAGTAATTATCTGGTTCTCCGCCAACCTGCTTTCACAGGCTGTTTACATGGGTCTGCATGGCGCCCCTTACGACGCAGTATCACTTCTACAATCCATCGGCGCATGGTATTGGGTGCTATTTGCAATCGAAATGTGCGTGTGGATTCTTTTCGGTAGCCTGCTATTTCATCGGATTAACGAGAAAGTGGCAGTCACAGCCTCCTGAACTGGCTTATTCTCCGAAAGTCCCTTGATTGAAATGCGTCGTGCCGCAATTAGGGGCAGAGATGGTTCGGATTAACCGGGTACACACCGGAATTGGTGATAAGGGGGAAACCTCACTATTATCGGGGGAAATGGTGTCAAAAAGTTCTGCACGAATTGAGTTGGTAGGAACGGTGGATGAACTCAATGCGCTCATCGGTTGTGTTCGTACAGAATTGGACCGGATTGACCCAAAGCATTCCGACGGTGGTTCACGAGCAACTGTCAGCACCGTGAAGAATATTGCCGGGCCAAAACTCGCCGTTCTACAACAGGACCTGTTTGATTTGGGAGGGCAATTCGCCTGTCATCCTGATGACCTACCAACGCAAATGTCTACAATTGATGAAGATGATTCAAACCGGTTGATTGAGGAAATGGATGAGTGGTTGGAACATTTACCACCACTGGAGTCGTTCATTTTGCCTACTGGCTCGCCTGTGGTTGCAAGCCTTCACTTAGCCCGCACGGTCACTCGGAGGGCTGAACGCTGTGCGGTTCGTCTTCGTGACTCCGATGGTGATGGTGCGGTGACTGCAGATTCATTATCGTACATTAATCGGCTTTCAGATTGGTTGTTCGTGCTATCGCGCTGGATTACTATTACTTTGGGTGAGGAAGAAATTCTTTGGACGCCAAAAAGCAAGCGCAAGTAATCAATCTTCTCTACCAAGGCCGCGTAAAAGTTCACGAGCGGCAGTGAGAACTTTTTGCGACTGCTCAAAAGATAACTGAGAAAGCGCATCGTCCCACTCAAGCCATAGATAATTCCGATGCTCATGTGAGAGTTTGATATCGTAAATATCAGTCTCACCAATAAACCAGATTACCTGCTTGTTCACCTTACGCCCCTTGCGGGAAAATGAATACTCGGTTCGCATGGTCCAATCCTCAATCATCCGAACGTCATTAATGCCGGTCTCCTCCTCTAATTCGCGAAGAGCGGTTTGCTGGTAAACTCCGTCCTTCTCCTCGTAGTGACCCTTAGGGAAGCCCCAATGACCCTGCGGATATTGCAGAAGTAAAACGCTGCCGAAATTGACCAGCACGACACCGCACGAGGTCTCCATGACCCGACTCTGGCTTGGTTGTTGAAAGGATTGTCCCTCGTCCAATCCGCAGTTAGGACCCATCCCGCTTGCGCCATGCCTAAGAGGGAGATTCGGGCAGGCCTCACGTCGGTGGTGGTGAGGTGGCGCTAAAGATTAGGCGTATCGTGGCTGATGGCGATATGGATGGGCTGGTGTCAGCGGCGGTAATTCGGAATAAATGGCCGGATGCGGAGGTAATTTGGTCTCATCCAGCCGAAATCCGAGCCGGTCTGTTAGATACTGTAATCGGCTTGGATACTGCTGTTTTAGACCTGCCTTTCCACGCTGCTTGTGGGCTATGGATTGACCATCATCAAACCAATCGCCCTACTGCTGAAATAAGGCAAACCCACGAAAATAAGGGTGGGGTAATTCATTGGTCTGAACGAGATAGTGCGGCGCGAGTTGCCTTTGAGGCGTTTTCAAGCGAAGTTGACCTATCTGGATTTGATGCGTGGTTGCCGATGTTGGATGCGTTGGATGGAGGCAAGGTTTCGCTCAATGATTTTCTTTCTGATGACCCAATCGTTTGGATTTCACGAACCGTCAGCAAAACCGATCCAGAATACTGCGAATTACTGCTCAATGCAGTATTGAGTGGAATATCTCCTGAGCGGGTTGCAGCATTGCCCGAAGTGGCCACGAGAATTGCTGAAAAACGGGTCAAGACCGAACGGATGAAAGAGTTAATTTCAAACAAATCAGAAGTAGTTGACCGGCTCGCAATCGTCCGATTAGATCAGGAAGGTGTCCGAACTAATGGCTATCTTGTGACCGCACATTTTGGTGAGGAAATTGATGCTTGTTGCATCGTGCACGGCTATGTGGATGGCAGCCTAGAAAATGCTGAACGGTGGCCAATATCTGCTTCTTTTTACACCAACTCTTTTCTCCACCATGATGGCGGTATCTTTGACCTGACAAGATTAGCCCAATCCTTTGACATTGATGGCGGAGGGCACGCTAATGCCTGCGGCTGCAGGATTCAGGCAATTGGTGCGGGAACGACCGTTAAAGATGGAATTTCAGCGGTTGAGAAACGCGGGCTCACCCCCGAAGATATTGAGCGTAATCTACGGGCTTGGCTGGAAGAATGGGCGATTAGGTGAGTAAAGATAGCAACCACAGGAAACCGAGGAAGGCGTGAACTGCGGCCAAAATGAGAATGACGTCGCTGGCCCTGCCGTGCCGTTGCTTTTCCATCGCGAATTTCTCGCCGGCCTCGCGCAGTGCCTTGGTCCGGCGGCCTTTGCGCCAAAGCACAGTCACCAATCCAAGTCCAAGCAGTCCACCTCCAGCGTGTAGTCCGCCGGCTCCATTCGGTAGCGCGGCTGCGGGAAAACTTGCACCTTCTGTAGTCATCCTATGCCAAATATTGACGGTTATTCCTAAGGTAACAAGACACCAAATTGCAATGTAAAGCAAATCGCCGTGACGCTCGTGCTCAGCGACTGCTCGCTTGCGGTCTTCGCCTTTCAACGACATCCCTCGTTGTCGCCAACGATGTTGGCGTACCATCCAAGCAATCACGCAAAGTGCTAACAATGGGTGAAGCAGTAATACTGCTGCGTGTGATAGTTCCACGCCCCAACGAAACTGTGTGAGCACTTCAGCGTGCGGGTGCCGGACAACTCACAACGAATTGAAAGCCTAAGGGTAAAGGGCAAAGTAGCAACCTGAATCAGAGATAAAAATCCTGTTGCAACGGCATGCCCGGCTCCACCGCATATTGCTCAAAGTCGGTGACTCCAGCTTCTTTTAATGCCGATTCATCGGTGTAGAACTGACCGGTTACACTCGTTTCTTGCGAAAGGATGTGCAAAGTCGCATCAGCGACGACGCGCGGTTTACGGCTACGCCGAACCATTTCATCGCCGCCGAGAGCCTTGTTGTACCGAACCGCGGCGGTATCAATGGTCGTCGCCGGCCAAATTGCGTTCACGGCAATTCCATCGGGCGCAAGTTCGGCCGAAAGTCCGAGCGCAAGCATTGACATTGAGTATTTTGAAAGAGTGTAGGCAAGGGTTCCGACCAACCACTTTGATTCAAGAGCAATCGGTGGTGCTAGCATCAGAATACGACCGTTATCAGATTTCTTCAAATAGGGTAGTGCGGCTTGGCACAACGCAAAAGTGCCGCGAATATTGACCTGATGAACCAAGTCAAATCTCTTCATCGGCGTATCCTCAAAAGGTGCGATGTATAACGCGCCGGCGTTGCAAATTACCGCATCAATACCACCGAAGTGTTCAACCGCCTGATTAACGACATTCTGAATCATTTCATCGTCACGAACATCAACTGCAACACAAATCGCTTCGCCGCCAGACTGCTCAACCAACTCCTTGGTTTCTGGCAGCGTTCCCGGCAACTTCGGATTGGATTCCATACTGCGGCCACAGAGCACCAATTTTGCTCCTTCTTCGCCCAATCTGATTGCCATCGCCTTGCCAATTCCCCTACTCGCTCCGGTAATCAACACCACTCGCCCACGATATGATTCAATGCTTGAAGTCTCATCTTCATCTTGATTCATCAATCGGTCTGCGACCTCGCAGTATTCTGCCATCGCATCCTCAGCGCTAAGCCCCTGCAACTTTTTCCAAGCCTTCCATTTTGCGACCGCAACCATGCCTTTGCTGAAGGGAGCACTGCCGGTTATGTCTCCCTTGTTAGCCTGTTTGAAAAGTGCATACAACTTCAGCATCGTCGAATCATCTGGACGCTGTTTCAAATTGAGTATCTCTTGCGACACTCGCTCAAACCGACTTTTTGGACTCATACCAGCACCCCCCTTGACCCTGAGTCAATTTGCGGAGAAAGCCAATCCTCGAGCAACTTACGGCGAGCATCGGAATCCTTGGTCGCGGTGTGGAGATGGCCTTCAATAATATGAGATTCAAATGGAGTGGTATTTGCATCCAAATGTTGGACGAGCAATGCGTGATGGCGCAGCCCCAACGTCTTGTCAATAGCGGCCTGCAAAATTAACATCGGAACTTTTGGCAGGCCGAAATGCGGAACCTGCGCCGTCGCATATCGTACCGGCAAATCCGGATGCAGTCGCTCATGTTCACGGCGCAGAATCCAGCGCACCCACGGCATAGTGAAGTGCAAACGAGGATGAACAGTTCTCTCAATCACCATCGGATAGGAAGTCGCTGGAGATTCAAGAATTACTCCAGAAAGGCGATTCGCCCACCAACCACTAGGCATCCCTCCGAGGCGAATCGCTAGGAATCCACCAACTGAATGCCCGTATATCCACACCCGATCCGGCAACGTCTCAAGATGTTCGGGAAGGGCCTTCAGTAGTGCTTCTAAGTCTGCCATCACCTTGAGGAGAGTCCAGTCATCTCGATGACGGCAACCACCATGTCCTCGTAGATTCATCCCAACTACATTCAACCCGAGGGAATTCAGGTGCAAACAGCGCTCCTCAGCCCGGCCCAAAGAAGAACCATAGCCGTGCACATACAATACCAAATCCTTGCTGACATTATCGGTAGTAAGCAAATGTGCAGTCAAGGTATCATCACCCCAACCTGCAAATCTGAAAGGTGCCCAACGCGGATCCTTCAAGTTGCCACCCCAGGGCGGTGGTGTGCGCATAAATACCAATACGACCACCCGTCTAATCAACAACCAAACGGCGATTGGTGCACTGATTCCCAGCAACACCCAGGCCAATGGCTCCATTCGCCAGACTGGTGATAAAAGCCATGCTACTACCTCAACAGCCAGGGCTATCTCAAACCAAGTTGAGCGGTGAAGCGACCATGAATCTGTAGGAACTAGATATGCGGCTGCGCCTCGGTTTTCGGTGGCAACACTCAGAATGATGCCTCCGGATATGCCATCAATCGCTTGTGTCCAGCCTGAATCTTAACGGCAAGAGAAATGGTTTCAGGATAAATTCGCTCAAAGAAGAAGTGGGCGCTTGCAACCTTCGCATCATAGAATTCCTCGCCCTGCTTAGCCAAGCAGACCTTAGCCATCTTCGCCCACATGAAGGCGAGTAGAACATTACCGAAATATCGGCAATAATCGGTTGCACCGGCGGCCAAGAAGTGGGGAGAAGCCATTCCCTCAGCCATCATCAATAGAGTGACTTGCTGCAATCCACGCACCCCTTGATACAGAGGTTTGGTGAACGGTGCCATCTCTGGGTCATCGCGATTTTCCTCAATGAATTCGAGCAACGGCCACATCAGCCAACGTAGATGTCGTCCCATCTTGTAAGTGACTTTGCGCCCGACCAAATCAAGAGCCTGAATGCCATTTGTTCCTTCCCAAATAGGGGCTATTCGGACATCGCGGTAAAATTGCTCAACGCCGTAATCAGAGCAATATCCAGCTCCACCCATTACCTGAATACACTCGCTGGTAGTCTCACAACCAAGGTCGGTGAAATGAGCCTTGACAATCGGCGTTAGTAGTGCGATTAGCGATTCTGCTCGCTCCTTATCTTCGCCCTCACCGCGTTTTAACTCGTCAAGCAACATGCCGACCCAAGTGCCAAGAGCACGGCACCCCTCATTGTTCACCTTCGCCTTCAACAGCATCCGACGAACATCGGGGTGCACCAAAATATTGTCCGCGTCTTCACGCGGGTCACTAACTCCAGTCAAATTACGGCCTTGACGACGCTCCTTGCACCAATGCAATGCATTCTGATAGGCAATTTCCCCAAGACCCAATCCCATCATGCCGGTGGCAAGCCGTTCGCGATTCATCATCTCGAACATCAACGTCATGCCGGTGTTGGCCTCGCCGACTAGCCAGCCGATGCTATCGTCAAAATTGAGCACGCAGGTTGGTGAGCCGTGCAGACCCATTTTTTCTTCAATACCGCTACAGCGTACTCCGTTAACTTCCTCGGCCATCGCATCACTGCAACCCTCAACTCCACCGCTTTGCCATTCAGCGGGCAGATGCTTTGGCACCAAAAACAGCGATATGCCGCGGGTGCCTGCTGGCGCATCAGGAAGTTTAGCCAATACCAAGTGAACAATATTCTCAGATAGGTCATGCTCACCGGCAGTAATGAAAATCTTCGTGCCGGTGATAGAATAGGCACCAGACTCACTACCGTCTTTAGCAAGAATTGGGGTTGCCTTACTACGAATGATTCCAAGGTCAGTACCAGCGTGTGGCTCGGTAAGGCACATGGTACCGCACCATTCTCCATTGGCAGTTTTAGGGGCGTATAGTGCCTTCAGTTCATCTTCACCGTGCTCGTTTACCAAATCATAGACACCAAGACAGAGGGCTGGAATGACTGATAGTGCCATATTGGTGGCAATGGAGTATTCATCCATTGCGTTTCTGAAAAACAGCGGCATTCCCAAGCCGCCGTGTTCGGGTTCACAAACCGCAGCATACCAACCGGCTTCAACCGCCTCATCCCACGCTTCCTTGAAGCCCGGCGGCATGGTAACTTCGCCTTTCTCATATTTGGCGCCGACCGAATCACCAACCTGATTGGTCGGCAATACTACATCATGACAAAACTCTGACCATCCTTCCAACATCATGTCAAGGAAATCCTCGTCCATATCTTCATAACCGAGCCGAGCAATCATTTCTTGCACATCAAAAACTTCGTTGAACAAAAATCTGTATTCATCATTTGGTGGATTATATCTTACCATTTTCATCCCTCCTTCAATTCCTCAACGGCTTACCCGTCAGCAGCATGTGTTCCATCCGGTCAAGAGAAGCCTCGTTCCTTGACAATTGTAAAATCGCATCAAATTCAAGTTTTGACAGGGCGTCTTCGCTCAACTCATCAACAACATCGGTATCGCCACCCGACAGCACCTTTGCAAGTGCAGTAGCGACTACCACGTCGTGCGGCGTGGCCTTACCAGAAGCTGCCAAATCGGCCAACGCCATCTCAAGTGCAATCCTACCACTTGGTCCGGGTAATGAATAGGTATGTGGTTCAGGTGGGGTATAATCTTCAGCCAAATCTAGCAATTGTTGCTTAGCATCACCAAGCAGTCGGTCGCGGTTCATCGTGATTCGGTCATTTGGTCGTAAATAGCCTAATTCCTTCGCCTGTTGGGCAGATTTGGCAACCTTCGCCATGCCGATGTTCTCGAATACCGCCATGACCGGGGCCATCGGGCCGCCTTTGCACAAGCCAAATTCTGGTAAGCGGGCAAGCATCTCCTTGCAGCCACCCCACGCCGGGATAATCCCGACCCCAACCTCAACTAATCCGATGTATGACTCAGAGTGAGCCTGCACACCATCACAGTGGAGAAGCACCTCGCAGCCTCCGCCAAGACACATGCCAGTGGCGGCTGCAACTACTGGAACCTTAGCGTATTTCAGAGTGGCATAGGTGGTTTGACCCAATCCGATGAATTGTTCAATTTCCTTCCAAGCACCGAGATTAGCGGCAAAAAGTGCGAGACCAAGATTTGCGCCGGCACAGAAATGGGAGGCGTCATTACCAATCAGAATTCCCTTCCAACCATCAATCTCAGCCCGTTGCACGGCAGACATCAGCATCTCCATGCTGAGCGGATCCATCGCGTTCATCTTCGAATGATATTCAACCAGCAACACTCCATCGCCCGCGTCCCATAGGCTTGCGCTGCCGTTTTTCTGCAGCGGTTTACCGCGCCGCTTCAAGTCGGCAACACTCAAGGTATGCGCCGGTCTTTCAACCAACAAATACTCGCCTTCTGGACTCAATCGTGTCGGCTCGCCGTCTACCACTGTGTGGAAGCCTCCGTTTTCGCCAGCCAATTGTATCAGCGCAGGAATCTTGCGACCCTCGGCCTCAAATTGTGCTATCAGCCAGTCTGCGCCGAGGTCATCAATCATCTCAAAAGGACCCTTTTTCCAGTTGTAGCCGACTTTCATAGCACCATCAATCGCATAGACATCATCGCTGACTTCGGGGATTAGCGAAGCGGCATAAACAAAGGTATCAAACAGAATTTCTCGCAGGAATGTTGCGCCTTCATCCGGATGCTCAAGCAGGCGACGCAACCCCTGTTTACCCATCTTTGCCGAGGCAAAGGCTGCACGACGATTGGCGGTTGCATATTCACCGGTTTCAAGCGACCTTGCCTCCTTGATTCGCATGCCATCATCGGTGTTAAGTCGGTAAAAACCACCCTTGCCCTTACGGCCAGTATAGCCATCGTCAATCATCGCCTGAATGATGTCACCACCACGTCCAGCAATCTTGTGAAGCGGGTCGTCTGCAGGTAGGTTTTCTACCATACTTTCAATCACCTGAGGAACTAGGTCAATTCCAACCAAATCCATCAATCCGAAAACTCCGGTTTTTGGTAAGCCGATTGGCCGGCTAAGCATAGCATCGGCCTGCTCAACTGTGAATCCATAGTCAAGGGTTGCAGCGATTGCGCGCTGCACAAAATAGATGCCGAGCCGATTGCCGATAAACCCGGGAGTATCATTACAATGAGTCACCCGCTTGCCAAGTTTTACATCAGCAAAATCTGAAAATCGCTGCAAGGTTTCGGATGAAACCTCAGGCCCAGAAACAATCTCCAACAACGGCAAATAACGAGGAGGATTGAAGAAGTGAGTGATAAGAAATCGTGAAGCCAATTCATCAGCCATCCCTGCGACTAGGCTGGCACGGGGGAGAGTGGAGGTATTTGACGAAAGAATTGCATTAGCAGGTATGTGTTCAGCCAACTTCCAATACACATCTCGCTTGATATCAAGCCGCTCGAGTACGACCTCAACCACCCAATCTCGGTCCGATAGCAAATGTAAGTCATCCTCGATATTACCCACAGTAATTCGTGATGCAAAATCCGGATGCATTAACACCTCTGGGTTGGATGTTGCCATTTTTTCAAGCGCACCTTTAGCAAAGGCATCCCGGTCTTTTATTCCAGTATCCTCTGGTGGAACTATGTCGAGAAGAATGACGTCGCAGCCGGCGTTGGCGCAATGTGCAGCAATCCCCGCACCCATCACTCCGCTACCAATTATCGCAACTTTTTGGATGCCTTCACTAGCCTTCGCACGCGTGTCGGTAAGAGGGGCTTCGGACTCAGATTCTGTCCCGTGTTCTACTTTGGTAACAACAGCCAAAATACCACCTCAGTCAACCTTCTCCAGCACGGTGGCTATTCCTTGACCGCCGCCAATGCACATGGTAACCAACGCGGTCTTCGCGCCATTTCTTGCCAATAATTGAGCGGCCTTACCGGTGATACGAGCACCGCTTGCGCCCAATGGATGACCAAGGGCAATTGCACCCCCCTCAATATTCACTTTCGTAGGGTCCAAACCCATCTCCTCGATAACTGCAAGCGATTGGGCTGCAAATGCTTCATTTAGTTCAATAATGTCAATTTCCTCAAGGGTCAATCCTGCTCTTTCAAGGGCCTTCCGACTCGCTTCTACCGGGCCGATTCCCATAATTTCTGGCGCACACCCAGACACCGCAATGGAGCGAATGCGTGCAAGAACGGCAAGGCCGTGCTTGTTAGCGAAATCCTCAGAGCAAACCAAAACAAATGCAGCGCCGTCAGTCATTGGTGATGTGGTACCGGCGGTTACTGAGCCATCGGATTTGAACGCCGGTTTCAGGCCGGCAAGTGCACTTGCGTTAGTGTCAGGCCGGATACAACCATCACAATCAATCAAACCGTCTGCGGTTGCGATTGGAACTATCTCATCGGAGAAT
>Ga0208879_1001007_pt1 | contig 27804 bp, 28 predicted proteins | sample Knorr_S15_td_Bot_FD_185605 | JGI IMG/M metagenome (GOLD analysis project Ga0208879, IMG submission 185605) | Marine microbial communities from Southern Atlantic Ocean transect - Knorr_S15_td_Bottom_ad_5009_LV_A (SPAdes) (version 2) | ecosystem: Environmental > Aquatic > Marine > Oceanic | place...
GTAAGCGCCAAAAATAGACCGAGAGTGCGTTTGTTAGAGAACAATCTGAGCGTTCCCTTGCGCTTCGGTGAACCAATACTCTGTGCAATTCTCTTCAGGCCCGCCGCGATCGAGGACCAAAAAATCATGATCGTTTTCAAGCACCAACAAAGGATGATGCCAAAGATCGCGCTTGTAATTCACACCTTGATGGCCCTCGGCGCGAAAGGCGTGGAGGTCTTGCGGGCCAACACGATCACCAAACGGGGCGACGACGATCAGATAGGGCTTGTTCTGCAAAGGTATGAAGGCTTGTGAGCCGAGCGGATGGCGCTCCATCATTTTAATTTCAATCGGCTGCGGGCGGGGCTGACCTCTAAATATGTTAACCAGCGTATGACCGTCGTCGCTTTCGACATCGATATTTGCGAGATCGTGAAAACGTTCCGTCGTGCCTTCGTTGATCATGATCCGCTCCGCGCCATCGGTTTCAATCACCTCACCAAAGGATGAAAAATTACCTCGGGTTAATTTTTGAAGTTTTAGCTCAAATACCATCACCTGGTTAACTTTCCCAAAACCCTAAAGCGAGAAATACCGCCGTCTGGAATGATGTTGAGGCGGACATGGGAGACCGGACCCATTTTGTTGATCTTGTCGCCTTCAAATGTGTGGTTGCGGTCCATCGACAATTTTTGCTCATCCATCAAATTGTCCCAGGAACAATCATCTGTCAGCAAATCGACACTGGTAGGGTCTTCAACCAATGCGCCTTGGATTGAGCAGCGATCAGGGTAGTTGCCTTTGAAGTGAGCCGTGTCCACTTCGATGCGTTCCACAGTTCCAACCGCGCCGAGCGAGATCACAATCCAATCGTTGCCGGGTTCGCGGCGGCGGCGGGTTTCCCAGCCATCACCCATATTGAGGCCGCGGCTTGGGCTGAGGATCACCCACGGATCACCGTAATGTGCATCGTTATAGCCGACTACATTACCGCCGTTGATCACCGAAGAGAGTTCTTGCAGATTGCTGAGATCGTGGCGTTTCCACTCGCAGACTGGATTGCCATATACCCGAAGCCTTGCAACGCCGCCATCTGGATAGATATTCAGCCGTAGATAGTTAAACCGATCATCACTCGCAATTTCAAAAAAGTTGTGAGAGTCGGCATTCAGCGCGCATTTGGGTAATATCTCCACCCATTCGGTGTCGCCGTTTGGATCGCTATCGGACAGCACGCCTTCGATCGATCCGTGCGGTGGATGATTGCCGGTGAAAAACCGCGTGTAGATGTCGACGCCGGTGAGAACGCCTTTGGTGCCGAGCCGGACAATACAATGATCGTTGCCTGACACCCGGCGACGCTTAGATTCCCATCCATCCATCCATTTGCCGTGCTCATCATATTTGTCGTCGATGAAAACCGGCTCCTCGACTTTGAGAAGGCGATTTTTGGGTGCAAAAAACTCATCTGTCGCATAAATAACGTCCGCACCAATGCGAGGAGAAGCGAGGTTGATGGCCCCTTTGGTGAAAGCTGGTAGCTCGGTCATAAAGTTTAATTCCTATTCTATCTCATTGAGACGAAGCAGGGCGATCCGATGGACCTGCGCCAAGGCTTCGTTGAATTCTGTATCGACGTCATTGTTAACGCGTTGCCGAAATTTTTCCAGAATTTCCGTCCGGTGATAGCCGCGCACCGCAAGGATAAACGGAAAGCCGAATTTCTCTTTGTAGTGATCGTTAAGGCTTTGAAAGGCTTCAAACTCTTGCGGCGTACAATTATCGAGATCGGCGCTGGCCTGTTCGGAAGTAGACTCGGCCGTTAGTTCGCCGCCGATCGCCAGCTTTCCGGCAAGATCAGGATGGGCGCGCAAGAGGGCAAGTTTGGTATCATAATTTGCATCATCTAAGATAGATCGAAAGACCACATGAATGCCGTCTGGAGTATCTTGAGCATCTTCCATTTCAGGGTCAGGTGCTATTTCCCACACTGCTTCTGCAATCCACGGCGAATGCTCATAGACGCCGCCGAAGCAAGCAACGAAGTCGTCCTTATTCATTCTGCTCGGAACATTAACTTGAAACATTACGCTTCCTCATCGAAAGGATGGGTTTCACGCCAATGACGGGCGATATCCACCCGGCGGCAGAACCAGACATTGTCTTGGGAGCGGGCGTATTCGACGAATTTTTTGAGCGCTTGGAAGCGACCCGGTCGTCCGACAATGCGGCAATGGAGACCAACCGACATCATTTTGGGCTCGGTCTCACCTTCGGCGTAGAGCGTATCAAAACTATCTTTGAGATAATTAAAAAACTGGTCGCCGGCATTGAAACCTTGCGCGGCGGCAAATCGCATATCGTTGGCATCAAGAGAGTAGGGCACAATTAGATGGGGGCTATTTTCGATCTGGGACCAAAACGGCAGTTCGTCTGAATAGTCGTCGGCATCATAGAGAAAACCGCCTTCCTCAGCGATGAGGCGGCGCGTATTAGGACTAGTGCGACCTGTATACCAACCCAGCGGGCGCTCACCAGTTGCCTCTTTATGAATTTTGATCGCCTGATAGAGATGTTCTTTCTCAACCGCTTCCGGCACATATTGATAGTCGATCCAACGCAGACCGTGACTGCACAACTCAAACTCATTTTTGAGCGCGGCTTCTACGACATCGGGGTTGCGTTGCAGCGCCATCGCTATGGCGAAGATTGTGATCGGGATTTCATAGTCTTTGAACAAATTGAACAAGCGCCACACGCCAACCCGGCTGCCGTATTCATAAAAGCTTTCCATGCTCATATGTCGAACGCCTTCACGTGCATCGGCCCCGATTATTTCCGACAGGAACGCTTCGGAAGCTTCATCACCATGCAAGATGCAATTCTCGCCGCCTTCTTCGTAATTGATAACGAATTGCAAGGCGATCTGCGCACCATCCGGCCACTTGGCGTTTGGTTTTTCTGCGCCATAGCCGATGAGATCGCGAGGATATCGTTTAAAATCGTTCATTTTATATGCCTAGGCATTTGCACGGGCTTCGATGACATCGGCAAAAACCGATTTGAGGTCATTGCTGTCGACGGGTGCCTCGAGTTTCATTTCAGCTTCAGCTTTTTCGAGATGGCGGGCCATTAAATCGCGGCTTTTGGCAGCATCACCGGCGCTTACAGCCTCGACGATATTGATATGATCCTCATCGACGCAAAGTAGGTGCCCTGGCGCCTCATAAAGTGCAAGTGCGAGTGAAGATTGCGCGACAAGTTGGCGCAATAACTCTTGAATGGGCCGATTACGGGCGACGCGCGCCAGCTCAACATGAAATTCGCCTGCTAATCTGATTGCACCAGAACGATTGCCCGTTTGAATGGCCGTATTTTCGCGATTAACGATTTCTTTGAGAGCAGCCACGTCTTCAGAGGTGCAGTGTTCGCACGCATCATCAATGATGCCGATTTCCAGCAAACGCCGGGCTGCAAAAATCTGGCGCACATCTTCCGCTGCTGGGGTTGCGATAACGGCGCCTTTGTTGGGACGTAGTTCGACGACTTTGTCTAAAGACAGGCGAAGCAATATCCGGCGAATGATCGTTCGGCTGACACCAAAGACCGAGCAAAGCTCGCTTTCCTTCAGTTTAGCACCCGGAATCAGACGTTGTTCCAGCACCGCGCTAAAGACTTGATCGTAAATCCATTCGTCAGAGGTTTCGCTTTGTCTGTTCATCAATTCTATTCGCCAAAATTAAAGTTAAATAAAATTGTATACGAAAATGATACAAAAAGAATACACAAATTGCAACAAAAAGGTCGCTTATCTCGTTATTATCGGGAAACATCATTATTTTTCAAAAATATCAAGGTACATTCTTCTTCTAATTTATCGGAAAAACCACGGAAATATGCAAATTAATCGTTGCATCTCGGTTGTAATCTGAAGTACCATGTTTTCAATATTGAGAACAATAACCATATTAAAATGGATACAATATTACGGAGGCTATCCCTCAAATGGGATTTTTAACAACTCATGTTTTGGATTCTGCTCACGGGTGTCCGGCTGCCGGCGTCCGTATTGAATTGTATCGCGTTTCCGGTTCTGAAGCCGACCATGTTTTAGATGCGACGACTAATGAAGATGGTCGATGTGACAATCCTATTTTAAAAGACGATGACTTTACGGTCGGGTCTTATGAGTTGCGTTTTCACATTGGTGATTATTTTAAAGCCCGAGGCGTTGATCTGCCGTCTCCCGCGTTTCTCGATATCGTACCAATTCGTTTTGGTATAGCCTCGCCGGAAGATCACTACCATGTGCCGCTTCTGGTTTCGCCCTATTCATTCTCAACCTATCGCGGCAGCTAGTAGAAGGTAAAACTCTCGATGATCGATATCGCCTACGCCGAATGGTTAGAATTGATGTTTCGCTGGCTGCATCTGATTGCGGGGATCGCCTGGATTGGCTCGTCTTTCTATTTCATGTTTTTAGACTACTCTTTGCAAAAAGAAGAAGGATTGCCAGCTGGCGTTAAGGGCGCGTCCTGGAACGTCCATGGCGGCGGATTTTACTTCATGCAGAAATATACCGTCGCCCCGGAAACCATGCCGGAAACGCTGCATTGGTTTAAATGGGAGGCCTATTTCACCTGGATTTCCGGATTTTCGTTGATGATCATCATTTACTATTGGGGCGCGGAAAGCTTCTTGATCGACAAAGAAATAATGGAGCTTAGCCAGTGGGAGGCAATCGGAATTAGTGTTGGTGCCTTTATTTCCGGCTGGGTGATCTATGATCTGTTGTGTAAATCACCGATCGGCAAAAACGAAATTGCGCTGTCGCTGATTGTCTTTGTGATGATTTTGCTCGCCGCCTATGGCTTTACCCATGTTTATAGTGGCCGCGGTGCCTTTGTCCATGTTGGCGCGATGGTCGGCACCATCATGGTCGCCAATGTTTTTTTTGTCATCATTCCCAATCAAAGAATTGTGGTTAATGATCTGATCGCCGGCAAAGAACCTGATCCTAGGCTTGGCGAAGAGGGCAAACAGCGCTCGACCCACAATAATTATCTGACGCTTCCTGTGTTGCTGATGATGATCAGCTCTCACTTCCCGATGATATTTTCGAACCAACATTCCTGGCTTGTGGTTGGGCTGGTTATTATCATTGGCGGCATCATCCGTGACTACTACAATGCAAAAAATCAGGGTAAAAGCGGCAGCCGTCTCAAATGGCAATGGCCGTCAGCGGCGGTTTTTATGCTCATCTTGATGGTTTTCATAAGCTATCGCGAAGATGTGAAAGTTGCCGAAGATGACCAACTCGAAGCCAATGACGTTCTCGCAATTGTGCAAACCCGCTGTGTTTCGTGTCATGCGGCCAAGCCGACAGATAAAGATATTGAAAAGGCGCCGGGTGGCGTAAAGCTCGAAACCATTGCAGATATCAAAAAATATAGCTCTAAAATTTTAAAACAATCTGTGCTGACCAACGCAATGCCGCTCGCCAATAAGACCAAAATGACTAAAAAAGAGCGCCAAGGTTTGGGCGATTGGATAAAGCGCGGTATGCCGGTTGAAGAAGATTAACTAGAATTCTACCCCAAAATAGGGCGATACTTGATGAGGTGCCGAAAAGAGCGTCGATCGAAAAGATAAATAAACAGGAATAGGAAATAATGGCACTCCAGTTCACATTAAATGGCGAAATGCGCCAGGTCTCGTCAGTAGCTCCGACGATGACTGTGCTGGACTACCTGCGCGAATATGCCGAGCTGACCGGCACCAAAGAAGGCTGCGCCGAAGGTGATTGCGGTGCCTGCACCATCGTGTTGGCTGAAAATGTCGATGGTAAGCCGAGCTACCAAGCCGTCAATGCGTGCCTCCTGGTGGTGCCACAACTGGACGGCAAACACGTCATTACAGTGGAGGGGTTATCAGATACCGATGAACTTCTCGATCCTGTGCAAGACGCGATGGTTAAAACCGACGGCACCCAATGCGGTTTCTGCACACCGGGATTCATCATGGCGCTGTATGCGCTCCGGCAAAGCGATGAAGAGGCGAGCGATGGTGTGATCCATGATGCGTTGGCGGGAAATTTGTGCCGTTGCACCGGCTACCGGCCCATCGTTGAAGCTGCGCGGGAGGCATGTGCTTCTGCGCCCGATAACACGGTTTTGGAAGCTCTCTCAGCGAGCTCTGAATACTTTGAAGGCGATCAATCATTCTATGCGCCGACGTCAATTGCAGAAATGGCAGATGTTTTTGCCGCCAACCCTGAAGCCAATTTATTGGGCGGCGGCACTGATCTCGGCATTCTGGTCAGCAAGGAACGCGAAGCGTTGGCAACGGTCATTCATACGGCCCATGTGGCCGAGCTTTTAGAAATAGAAGAAACTGATAAAGATATTACGTTCGGGGCCGCCGTTACCTACACCGAAGCGCTGCCGTTTATCGAGCGGCTTTATCCATCTTTTGCGACAATGATCACGCGGATCGGCTCCCGGCAAATTCGCAATGTCGGCACCATCGGCGGAAATGTGGGAAATGCCTCACCGATTGGCGATACGCCGCCTTGCCTGATCGCACTCGATGCAACATTGGCGCTGTATTCGAAAGCCGGTGAGCGGGAACTACCAATCGAAGAGTTTTTCCTGGATTACCGTAAAACCGATCTCAAGCAAGGCGAGTTCATCAAAGCTATTCGCATTCCAAAGCTCTCCGAAAACCAAGAATTTCGAACTTATAAGATTTCCAAACGTTATGATCAGGATATCTCAGCGGTGATTGGCGCGTATCGCATTGAACTCGATGGCGAGAAGGTGGCTGGTGCGCGCATTGCCTATGGCGGCATGGCGGCAACACCCAAACGCGGCGTAGCTTGCGAGGCTGCATTGATTGGCAATAGCTGGGATTTGGCGACGGCGATGACGATGCTCAGCGTCGTTCAGGAAGATTATCAGCCGATCAGCGATCACCGCGCAACCAAAGAGTATCGTCTGCAAGTGGCCGGGAATTTATTCCAGCGTCTTTATCAGGATTTAGCCGGCGTTGAGGAAGCGCTTGAAGTGGTGGCGGTGTAATGGACGGCACGCAAAATATCGTCGGTGCGGCACACGACAAAATCCAACATGATTCCGCGGTAAAACATGTCACCGGCAAGGCGCTCTACATCGATGATATGCCGAATTTACCGGGCACATTGGAGATTGTACTGGTTACGTCTCCCCATGCCCATGCGAATATAAAATCGATCGATAGCGGGGTGGCATTAGCGCAAAAAGGTGTCGCTGCTGTGCTGACGGCGGCGGACATTGCCGGTCACAATGATATCGCACCGATCTTTGAGGGCGAGCCGGCAATTGCCGAGGGAGTTGCCGAATATGTTGGCCATCCGGTGGCTATTGTTGCCGCCGACACTTATGATCAGGCATTCCAAGCCGCTAAATTGGTTCAAGTCGACTATGAAGAGCTTGAACCAGTGCTGGAAATTAAAGACGCGATGGCGAAGCAGCAATTCACCTACACGCCGCCCTCGATTACCAAAGGTGACCCCGACAAAGCTTTGAAAAAGGCCAAACACCGCCTGCAAGGCGAGCTTGCTTGCGGTGGTCAGGATCATTTTTATTTAGAAGCAAACGTCGCGCTTGCTGTTCCGGGTGAAGATCAGGATATGACAGTTTATAGCTCGACCCAGCATCCAACCGAAGTGCAGCACGGTGTTGCTCATGTCTTGGGCGTGCCGAGCAATGCGATCACGGTAGAAATTCGACGCATGGGCGGCGGCTTTGGCGGCAAGGAAAGTCAGCCGACGATCTTTGCTGCGATGGCTGCCATGGTGGCCTCCAAAACCGGCCAGCCCGCCAAACTGCGTCTCCGCCGGGACGACGATATGATCATCACCGGCAAGCGCCACGATTATGAATTCGATTACGATGTTGGCTTCGACGATGACGGTCGGATCGATGGCCTAGATATCGCGATGATGATGCGGTCGGGCAATGTTGCCGATTTAAGCTCCGGCGTGATGGCGCGCTCGCTGTGTCATGGCGACAATTGTTATTATCTCGAAAACGTGCGTTTCCGTGGCTACCCATGCAAGACAAACACCGTATCCAATACCGCTTTCCGGGGGTTTGGCGGCCCCCAAGGCATGATCGTCATTGAGACCATCCTCGAACATATCGGTCATCATTTAGGCAAGTCTTTGGATGACGTCCGCAAAGTCAATTACTACGGCACCAACGACCGCAATGTGACGCCCTATGGCCAGACCATCTCCGATAATATTATTGAGGAGATGACGGATCGCCTGATGGCTGAAATTGATTTTGAGGGCCGCAAGAAAGAGATCGAGAAATTCAACGCTGAAAATTCAACGTTGAAAAAGGGCATTGCCGCGATGCCGGTCAAGTTCGGTATCTCGTTTAATATGCCAGCTCTAAATCAAGCGGGCGCGTTGGTGCATGTCTACACCGATGGCTCGGTCCATTTGAACCACGGCGGCACGGAAATGGGCCAAGGGCTGTTCACCAAAGTGGCGCAAGTTGTGGCGACGGTTTTCCAGATCGATATTGATAACATCAAAATATCTTCAACGCGCACCGACAAAGTCCCCAACACTTCGGCGACAGCGGCGTCGGCGGGCTCCGATCTCAATGGTATGGCGGCCTATGATGCGGCCGATAAAATCAAAACGCGGATGACCGGAATTGCGGCCAAGAATTTCGACGTTGCTGAAAACGAAATAGAGTTCCGCCAGAACCGGGTTTATGCCGGCAACGAGAGCCTCAGCTTTGCCGAGCTTGCCCACATGACCTGGGAGAACCGCGAATCACTATCGGCAACCGGCTATTATCAAACACCTGATCTGACCTGGGACCCGATCACCTGCACCGGCTCGCCGTTCTATTATTACAGTTATGGCGTCTCGATTTCAGAAGTGGTGATCGACACGCTGACCGGAGAATCGCGTACGCTGAAGACTGATATTCTGCAAGATTGCGGGAAATCGCTGAACCCGCGTGTCGATTACGGCCAGATCGAAGGTGCCTTTGTGCAGGGCATGGGCTGGCTGACGTCTGAAGAGCTTGTTTGGAATGACAAAGGGCAACTTTTGACTCACGGGCCATCAACCTACAAAATCCCAGGCAGCCGGGATGTCCCGCCTGAACTCAATATCCACATTCTGGAGGATGCGCCTAATCGAGTACCAACGATATTCAGATCTAAAGCCATCGGAGAGCCGCCGTTGATGCTGGCGATTTCAGTTTGGCTGGCACTTCGAGATGCTGTTTCCCGCTGTGGAGATGGATCGAAATTGCCGAAACTTAATGCACCGGCGACGCCGGAAGCAATATTAAATGCGGTCACGGAAATTAGAGCATAGGGGCGGGGGAAATATGACAGAAGAAATACCGCGATTAGAATTAGAGGGGATTACCAAAGCCTATCCAGGGGTAATCGCCAACAATAACGTCAGCATGAAAATAATGCCGGGCGAAATTCACGCCCTATTGGGAGAAAACGGCGCCGGCAAATCGACACTGGTGAAATTCATCTACGGCGTTCAGAAAGCCGATTCCGGGACGCTTAAATGGGAAGGGGAGGAAATGATTATTCCCAACCCCAACGCTGCGCGGAAATTGGGTGTCGGCATGGTGTTTCAGCATTTCTCGTTGTTTGACGCGATGACGGTCGAAGAAAATATCGCCATTGGTATTTCAAAAGAACTTGCCAGCGGTGATCTCAATCAACGCATTCGAGATGTATCCCAGCAATATGGTCTGCCGCTCGATCCTGATCGTTATGTCCACACATTGTCGGTTGGCGAGAAACAACGGATAGAAGTTGTGCGCTGTTTGCTGCAAGATCCAAAACTGCTGATTATGGATGAGCCGACTTCCGTTTTAACGCCGCAGGAGGTGGATGAGCTTTTTGTAACGCTTCGGGCGCTTTCTGAAGAAGGCGTCTCTATTCTCTATATCAGCCATAAATTACAGGAAATCAAAGACCTTTGCCATTTTGCGACGATCATGCGCATGGGCGAGGTCGTCGATGATTGTATTCCGGCTGAAGAAAGCCCGCGCTCAATGGCTGAAATGATGATGGGGGCTAATCTGGTTAGCCCTGAAAAGCCCGGCAAAACAGAGCCCGGCGCGCCGCATTTGGTGGTCCGCGATCTAAGCCTTGCCTCCAGTCATCAGCATGGCGTTGATCTTAAAAATGTCAGTCTCGAAGTGCGCAAAGGCGAAGTGCTGGGAATCGCCGGCATTGCTGGTAATGGGCAGATGGAGCTGATGCAAGTATTAAGCGGCGAAAAGCTTATTGATGATCCGAGCGCGGTCTCCATCGGCAATGAGGCAGTTGGAAAATCCGGCCCGAAAATTCGGCGCAATGCTGGCATGGGATTTGTTCCGGAAGAGCGCTTAGGCCATGGCGCAGTGCCAGAAATGTCACTTTGGGAGAACGCCTTCCTATCAGGTTCAAAATCGATGAATTTGATGGACAAAGGCTTTATCAATATCAAAGGCTCGGTTGATTACGCGCTCAATATTGTTTCCGAATTCAATGTCAAAACGCCGGGTGTGCAGCACACTGCCAATAGTTTGTCGGGAGGCAATTTGCAGAAGTTCATCTTTGGCCGGGAGATATTGCAATGCCCTGGTGTGATTGTAGCGTTGCAGCCTACCTGGGGAGTTGATGCGGGGTCAGCGGCGTTTATCCGTCAGTCCTTGCTGGATTTAGCCGCCAATGGTGCGGCGGTACTCGTGATCAGCCAAGATTTAGAAGAACTCTTTGAAGTCTCTGACCGACTATCGGTCATCTGCGAGGGAGAGTTATCACCTCCACGGCCAGCCGAAGAATTTACCGTTGAAGAAATTGGCTTGCTGATGGCGGGCCTATCGCACGATCATCAAGACGAGAAGGTTGCTCATGCTTAGATTAGAGCTTCGCGGCGAAATGTCCCGCTCGATGATTTATTGGTCACCGTTTTTCGCGGTAATCCTGACATTTATCGCTGGAATGATTATGTTCACCATATTGGGCGTTGATCCGCTGAAAGCAATTATAACGTTTTTCATTGAGCCTTTGAACTCGTTGGATGGCATTGCGGAATTGTTTGTTAAAGCGACGCCGTTGGTTTTAATCGCGATTGGTCTATCTTTTGGCTTCCAGGCAAATGTTTGGAACATTGGCGCAGAAGGCCAGCTAACAATTGGGGCGCTAGCCGGCGGCGGCGTTGCGCTGTTGTTTTTCAATGTCGACTCACCGCTATTGATGCCAGGCATGCTCATTGCCGGTGTATTGGGCGGCATGGCCTGGGCTGCGATACCGGCTTTTCTTAAGACCAAATTTGGTACCAATGAAATTCTTACCAGCTTGATGCTGACCTATGTCGGTTTGCTGGTGCTGAGCTATCTTATTCACGGACCGTGGAAAGATCCGGAAGGGCAAAACTTCCCAGAATCTCGCTTGTTCCATGATGCGGCGATCATCCCGATTATTTTGGAAGAAACCCGGCTGCATTTTGGCTGGATCATAGCTTTATTTGGTGTCGCCATTGCCTGGGTCGTGATGACCCGCCATATGATCGGCTTTCAAATTCGGGTCATTGGCATGGCACCGATGGCGGCGAGCTTTGCTGGATTTAAGGAAAAACATATTATCTGGCTGACGCTTATGATAAGTGGCGGTGCGGCTGGTTTAGCCGGCACGATTGAAGTCTCTGGCCCGGTCGGCCAGATCATTCCGGTAATTTCACCGGGCTATGGATTTACCGCGATTATTGTGGCCTTTCTCGGTCGCTTGCATCCGGTGGGGTGCTTGTTTGCCGGTCTTTTGATGGCGCTGACCTATTTGGGCGGCGACAATGCTCAAATAGAAATGAACTTGCCGAACGCAGTTACCGGCGTTTTCCAGGGCATGCTGTTGTTCTTCCTGCTCGCAAGTGATGTATTGGTGCGCTATCGCGTTCGATTTGGCGCCGCTAAAAAAGTAACGGCTGGGGAGGGCGCATAACATGCCAGAATGGATAGTTCCCGCATTGTTGACGATCATTACCGCATCTACCCCCTTGGTTTTTGCCGCGATCGGCGAGATCGTTGTCGAAAAGTCCGGTGTGCTCAATCTTGGCATTGAAGGCATGATGATTGTCGGAGCGATTTTTGCTTTTGGCGTTGGTGTTACGACCGGCAGTGCCACGCTGGCCATTCTTGCCGGCGCTATCGGCGGCGCAGCCATGGCCTTCCTTTTTGGATTTTTGACACTGTATCTTTTATCTAATCAAGTGGCGACAGGCCTGGCGCTAACAATATTTGGGTTGGGTTTTAGCGCGTTATTGGGACATGGATTTGTTGGCAAGACATTCCCCGGCCTGCCCAGGCTTGAAATACCGTTCTTGAGCGATATTCCGTTCATCGGGCCTTTGTTGTTTGGTCATGACATTTTGGTCTATGCATCGGTGGTCGCTGTGGCTCTTGTGACTTATATGCTCACCAAAACAAGGACCGGTTTGTTGATCCGGGCGGTTGGCGAAAACCATTTTGCCGCGCATTCCATTGGCTATTCGGTTAATAAAATCCGCATGGCCTGTGTGCTGTTTGGCGGTGCGATGGCGGGGCTCGGCGGCTCCTATTTGTCGCTTGCCTATACGCCGCTTTGGGTTGAGAACATGACTGCCGGTCGAGGTTGGATTGCCTTGGCATTGGTTGTGTTTGCCTCTTGGAAAGCTTGGCGCGCCTTCTTCGGAGCCTATCTTTTCGGCGGCATCACAATTATTCAATTGCATGCTCAAGGGTTTGGTGTCGAGATCGCACCGCAATTCCTTGCCATGCTTCCTTATCTTGCGACTATAGTGGTTCTTGTGCTTATATCGAGCGACAGTTCACGGGCGAGACTAAACGCTCCTGCTTGTTTGGGTAGGAGTTTCCATGCATCAGGTTAATATACATAAATTTAAACACACACTCGGAGGAAAACGATGATATCAAAACGCGTATTTTTAGGAGCGCTTCTATCGGCCGCAATGGTCGTTGGTGCTTCGGCTGGTCAAGCAGCAGAGAAAAAAACCAAAGTTGGTTTTGTCTATGTCGGACCTATTGGTGACCATGGCTGGTCTTATCAGCATAATGTTGGCCGCATTGCGATTGCCAATACTTTTGGCGATCAGGTTAAAACCACCTATGTCGAATCTGTACCGGAAGGTGCTGACGCCGCTCGGGTGATTACGAAACTTGCCCGTTCAGGCCACAAGCTTATTTTCACGACGTCTTTTGGTTATATGAACCCAACGCTGAAAGTCGCGAAACGCTTTCCAAATGTGAAATTTGAGCATGCCACTGGTTTCAAACGCTCGAAGAACGTTTCGACCTATTCGGCGCGTTTTTATGAAGGCCGTCATGTGGTCGGTTTGATCGCCGGTAAAATGACCAAATCCAACATTATTGGTTATGTTGCCTCTTTCCCAATTCCAGAAGTGATCCGGGGCATTAATGCTACATTCCTGGCGGCGCGTTCGGTGAATCCAAAGGTGAAAATTAAAATTGTTTGGGTGTCTACTTGGTTTGATCCAGGCAAGGAAGCAGATGCAGCCAAGGCGTTGATTGCGCAAGGTGCTGATATCATCATGCAGCACACCGACTCGCCGGCACCATTGCAACAAGCCCAAAAGAACAAAGTTTGGGCAGTTGGTCAGGCATCTGACATGGTGTCTTTTGGCCCAAAAGCTCAGCTGACCGCCATCATTGATAATTGGAATGCTTATTATATTCAGCGCACCAAAGCGGTTCTCGACGGTACCTGGAAATCCCAAGATGTTTGGGGTGGTTTCAAATCGGGCATGGTCCAATTGGCACCGTATAACAAAGCCATTCCAGCAGACGTTGTAGCGCTGGCCGAAAAAGCCAAAGAAGGCATCTTTAACGGCACCGTTCATCCTTTTGCTGGACCGATCAAAAACCAAGCCGGCAAAATCGTTGTTCCCGCGGGTCAAAATGCCAGTGATAAAATGCTGGCAGGTATGAACTTCTATGTCGAAGGCATTGACGGCAGCATACCTAAATAATCTATGCCTATTGCCGGGACCCAGCTTTTTGGTTGGGTCCCGGCAATCTCATTTTTAAAACAAAGAAGATGCTAATGACATGTCGGTAGCCCCTGACATAAATGCTCCGCTCGCCCTAAAGGGGCGGGTTCTGACGTTCAAGGAAGGCTCTGATCAATACGATTATTGGGAGAAGGGCTGCGTCGTGACTGAAGGTGGTTTTATTTCCGCCGTCGGCGAAGCGGGCAGAGTTGCTGTGCCGGATGGTGCTCACATTGTCGATCATGGCGATGATCTGATCCTGCCGGGCTTTATCGATGGCCATGTCCATTATCCGCAAATGAGCGTCATTGCGTCATACGGTGCAAAGCTCATTGATTGGCTCAATACCTATACTTTTCCCGAAGAGGCAAAGTTTTCGGACCAAAATTACGCCAAAGCCACCGCGGAATTTTTCTTTTCAGAATCGCTCAAAAACGGCTATACGACCGGCGCCGTCTTTTGCACCATTCACCCTGAATCTGTCGATGCCTTTTTCACCGAAGCGGAACGCCTTGGCCTTCGTATGATTGCCGGCAAAGTTCTGATGGATCGCCACGCGCCAGACGATCTTTGCGACACGGCCCAGACCGCCTATGACCAATCTAAAGCGCTGATCGAGAAATGGCATAATAACGGCCGATGCCTCTATGCAATAACACCGCGCTTTGCGCCGACTTCGACGCCCGAGCAATTGGCGGCGGCCGGCGCGCTCTATCAAGAAAACGATGGCGTTTATGTTCAATCCCATGTCTCTGAGAATGTCGACGAGATAGAATGGGTCGCTGACCTCTTCCCCAAAGCATCCTCCTATCTTGATGTCTACAATGGCTTTAATCTATTGGGGCCACGTACGCTCTACGGCCATGGCATTTATTTTTCGGGCGAAGATATAAAATTAGCGGTTGAGACCGATACGTCGATCGTGCATTGCCCGACGTCGAATTTGTTCTTGGGCAGCGGTTTGTTTGAATACGAAAAACTGCGAGATGCCGGCGCTCGATTGGCGCTCGGAACCGATGTCGGCGGTGGCACATCGCTTTCGCCATTTGCAACAATGAAAGCGGCTTACGAGATCGCGCAATTTAGAAATTATTCACTGACACCGTTTGAAGCCTTTCACATGCTGACATTGGGCGGCGCTAAAGCGCTTCATCTTGATGATAAGATTGGTAAAATCTCGCCCGGTTTTGAGGCGGATTTGACGGTCATTGATTTAAATTCAACCGATCTCATACGCCATCGGATGAAAAGAGTAGACAGTCTCGCCAATACATTGTTCGCGCAAATCATTTTGGCTGACGACCGAGCCATCCGTGCGACCTATGCCAATGGTAGTCTCGTTTACGAAAGAGATTCCAAATGATCACCGCCGATCTGATTGAACAGATGCCGAAGGCTGAGCTCCATGTTCATATTGAGGGCACGCTGGAACCCGAGCTTTGTTTTGACTTGGCAAAGCGCAATAATATTGAAATCGACTACAGTTCCGTTGAAGAATTACGAGCCGCCTATCAGTTCGAAAATCTTCAAGAATTTCTCGATATTTACTACCAAGGCTGCAACGTTCTCATCGAAGAGCAGGATTTTTACGATCTCACCTGGGCGTACCTCGAAAAAGCGCATCAGCAAAATGTGCGCCACACGGAAATTTTCTTCGATCCGCAATCCCATACCACGCGCGGCATTCCGTTTGAGCGGGTGGTCGACAGCATTATCCATGCGATGGCGGATGCAGAAACGAAATTCGGTCTGACATCAGGACTTATTTTTTGCATTTTACGTCATATGAGTATCGAGAGCGCTCTGGAAACCGTCGACGAAGCAATCAACTATAGGGATCATCTTATTGGCATCGGTCTCGATTCTTCTGAAAATGGGTATCCGCCGAGTTTGTACAAAGAAGTCTTTGACCGTGCGCGAGAAGCTGGTTTTAAAGCCGTCGCGCATGCCGGCGAAGAAGGCCCCCCGGATTACGTTTGGGAAGCGCTTGATATTTTAAAAATAGATCGCCTCGACCACGGCAATCGTTGCTTGGAAGACGACGTACTTGTTGCGCGCTTGGCTCAGGAAAAAATGGCGCTGACAGTATGCCCGCTTTCAAATCTTAGTCTTGGTTTGGTCAAAGACATTGCGGCGCACCCTTTGCGCGAGATGCTTTTTAAGGATCTCAAAGCAACGCTGAATTCCGATGACCCCGCCTATTTCGGTGGCCATGTAAACGCTAATTATATCGCTGTTTGGGAGGCTCTGAACCTCAATGAAAACCACCTCTATCAGTTAGCGCGCAATTCCTTTGAAGCCGCCTTTTTAGAGGACCAACAAAAAGCAGCCTATATCGCTGAACTTGACACTTTTGTGCAAAATAGTGGTTGGAAATAGGGGCGTTATTTTTGTCCCCCTACTTTTGGTTCTGCCTCATCTTGCCTTCCCAGCGCGGCACCGTATCAACCGTAATATCGAACTGATCGAGTACCCGCATCACAACATGATCGACCATGTCTTCAATGCTTTCAGGGTGATTATAGAAGGCCATCATCGGCGGCACGATGCTGACGCCCATTTGGGACAATTTCAGCATGTTCTCAAGATGAATATTATTGAGCGGTAATTCGCGGGCGACGAGCACCAGCTTGCGTCTTTCTTTGAGAATAACATCGGCGGCCCGGTGGACGAGATGCGATCCTTGACCGCTAGCGACCGCTGCTAAGCTCGCCATCGAGCAGGGTATAATCACCATACCTTCGGTGCGAAACGATCCTGATGAAACGGCAGCGCCCATATCGCCGGAGCCATAACTAACATCTGCCATCGCCAATACTTGGTCATAGGAATAGCTGGTTTCATGTTCGAGGGTTTGGTGGCCCCATTTGCTAATAATCAAGTGGGTTTCGATATCAGACCCGCTCAAGATTTCCAACAGCCGAATACCTAAGATCGAGCCGGTTGATCCGGTTATGCCAATAATAAGCCTCTTCATATCAGTCTCATCTACGTTCTAGCTCCTTTGCCGCCACTACCTGGTTTGGTGGTGGTTTTGGCGCCTTCATAGTTCATGCCAAACTCTTCGGGCGGATTAGGGCCCCAAAGATAAAAACCAACATCCATTGGCCAATCTTTGGCCGTCCAGGCGTCGTCATCGGCAATATAGTCGATATCTGCGAAATATTCACATAATCCATCATGCGGATCGCGAATATACCAAAAAAAGTTTGATCCCAAAGCGTGCCGTCCAAGGCCCCAGCCGTTGCGGTAGCCTTTTTCCAGCATGCCTTGACCGCCAAGCCCAACATGATCGACATTATCAACCTCGAAACTTACATGATGAAACCCGGGTTTGTCGGTTTCCAAAAAAGCGACGGTGTGATGATCGCTGCCGCCGGGCGGGCGCATAAAAGCGATTAATCCTTCGCAGGTGTCGGTCAATTTGAGACCCATAACATCGCCGTAAAAAGCCATTTTCTTTTCAAGGCTGGTGGTGAATTGGACGATGTGGCCGAGGCGGTGAGGCTCCGGCTTGGTCTCATAGGAAATGCTGCCTTTTTCGTTCACCCGCGTGTAGTGACCGGGACCATTTGCTTGAAAAGGCTCATGCGGGATACTCGGGTTTCGCCCTCCCTTGGACGGCGCCGGCTCACTGACATTGACGTTGAGGACATTGCCCTCGAAATCTTCGATCCAAATGCCTTCATAAGGGGTTTCTTTTGGGCAATCGATTTCCTTGGCTAATTCGCTACTGTCGATATTTTTCTTAATGGCTGCTAGACCTTCTTCAGTCGCGCCGTAAGAGATATGATGCAGTTGACGTTCAGCACCTTCGGTTAACACAATCTGATCCTGATCTCGGCCAATACAGCGCATGACAGCCTGATTGTCTTTTTCTTCGCCGATCAGGCCAAAATCCTCGTAAAAAGTTTTTTGCACAGGTACATCCGGCACCGATAGGCCGAGATGATGAAAATGCCGTACTGCCATTGAGGTCTCTCCCAAATTATTCTTTACTGACGAACTATAGCGTGCCAACTCTAACTTGCTTGGCACGGAAAAGTAACGAAATTTCTTAATTTATTTCTCAAAGGGTTTTATCTATGCCGGATCGTTTTGGACCTCGTGGCGTTTGCGCCGTTATAATTCCCCAGCAAAATGCCAATATGCAGCCGGAATACGAATTTATGCGTCCAGCCGACATTAGCAATCAAATGTATCGCTTTGATATTTCGGTACACGATAAAGTGCCGGAAGCTGTTTTGAAAACCATGCCGGAAACCCATGGCTGTTATCCGGATATGATTATTGTCGGCAATTCTTTTGAGATGCGGAATGTCGAGCCTGAAGAGTATAAAGGCTATCACCAACAGCTGGCTGATGTGGCTGGTGACGTTCAGTTCACCACGGCAGCCGATGGCTGTTTGGCAGCGCTCAAAACACTTGGCGCAAAACGCATTGGCGTGCTGTCACCGATGTCTGAAGAATATTCAAAAAGCGTGCAAAATTATTACGGTAATTATGGTTTTCAGACACCTTATGCAGCTTGGCTCAAAGTCGAGGATTCAAAAGACATTATAAAAGTGACCGTCGACCAAATTTTAGAGGCCTTCGACACCGAAGGATTTGAGGAAGTCGATACGATTTTGCATGTTGGCGGCGCTCTCGGACTTGTCAGTATGCTCGGCGAGTTGGAGGAAAAACTGGGACGGCCCATCGTCTCATCAAACGCCGCCGCCTATTGGTACGCATTGCGCTTGCATGGCATCAAAGATACGCGGGATGACATTGGTAAATTGTGGACGATTGAGGAAGTTGTTGAATAGATTGAAACTCCCTCTCCCCTTGTGGGAGAGATTTGGGGTGAGGGGTCACATAATAAAAGCACGCTCCTCCCATAAAATCATTGTGGCCCCTCCCATCATGGAAGGGGAATGATTTTATGGGCACCTTTGAAACCCAACGTATTTTGTTCTATCATGACTCCATGGACAGCACCGACCATTCCATTCTTCGCGACAAAGCCGTGCTTGGCGAGCCTGTTGTTGATCCGGCGGCTTGGGACAAAGCCGACTTTGAAAATAACGATGACTGGATCATTAAGCTTAGCGCCGCAGAAATCGCTGATTTGCGGGCGATGGGGGCTAAGGCTCGAGCAAATTTCGGTGACGATCCGAACGGTTTACTGGACACCGAAAAAACAGATTTTGATCTCGGTAGTTTCACGCCGACACTTGAGCGCGTGTTGCATGAGCTTCGGGATGGCAGAGGCATCACGCTCATCCGGGGACTACCCTATGCCGATATGGACCCGATTGAGGCCGCCTATATTTATTGGGGCATTGGCCGGCACATGGGGGAAGCTGTATCAAATAACGCGGCTGGCGATATGCTCGGCCATGTCATCGATACCGGCATTGATATCAATGATCCCAACCACCGTGGTTATCAGACCAGCGTCGAAATGGATTTCCATTGTGACCAGTGTGACGTTGTTGGTTTGCTGTGCACGCATACCGCAAAATCCGGCGGAAAATCGAAAGTCGTTTCGTCGCTCTCAATGTACAACGAACTGCTCAAGCGGCGGCCCGATTTGGTGCCCGTCCTGGCGGAACCTTTTTGCTGGACCATGCACTCGGAAATCAACGACGGCAGCAAAAACTATTATGAAAGTCCGACGTTTAATTTTCTCGACGGCAAGCTATGTGTGGCCTTTGGCCCGATGCATATGAGAAAAGGTCACCTTTTGCCGGAAGCGCCTGATATGACAGAACAACAAGCCGAAGCGATGAAGGTCGCAGAAGGAATCTGTGACGAGCTCCATTACGCCATGGAGATGCAGCAAGGTGACATCCAGTTTGTCAATAATTCGGTCGCGCTTCACACACGGACGGGTTTTGAAGATTGGCCGGAACCTGAACGCAAGCGGCGTCTCTGGCGGTTATGGTTGGTGGCACCGGACATGCGCCCGCCAACGCCCTATATCAAACATTGGCGCGGCGGCCTGCATCTTGAAGGCACTAAACTCCGGGTCGAGTTGATTTAGGTCATTTTCGAGTATTTCCGCTAGACCTAAACTTCCTCTCATGCCATCGTTTTAAGAACAAAGAGGGAGACTTTAATGTCAGCGCATCCATCCTTACTACCATTTAACTTTGACACCTGGATTGCAGAGCATCAACATCTGCTGAAGCCGCCGGTCGGGAACAAGCTGTTGTTCGAAGAATCAGGTATGGTTGTCATGATTGTCGGTGGACCTAATCAAAGGGTCGATTTTCATGATGATCCGGTGCAGGAATTTTTCTATCAATTAAAAGGCGATATGATCCTTAAGGTCTGGGACGCCGGCACAATTTACGATATTCCAATCAAGGAAGGCGATGTATTTATGCTGCCGCCGCATACGCCGCATTCTCCCCAACGCCCGGTGGAAGGCTCCGTTGGATTGGTTGTTGAGTCGCCCCGCATGCAGGGCATGAATGACGGCTTTAATTGGTACTGCTTTGAGTGCGGCGATCTGGTCCACCGGGTGGAAATACCGGTAAACAATATTGTCGATGATTTGCCCCCGCTATTTGACGCGTTTTATGGCGATGAAAGCCTTAGAGCCTGTAAGAATTGTGGTGAGGTGCATCCGGGTAGGGAACCACCTGAAGGCTGGGTCTAGAGTAGCGCGCATCGAAATAGTTGGTTGATTAGGCAAATCCAGATTGACTTCTGAACCTCATGCGTTTAACCATCAAAGAGATGGTTTTCCTTTGTCAAAAAGGAAATTGAATGGGAACACGGTGAGTCTGAAATAGTAAGATTATTCCGTGACTGCCCCCGCAACTGTAAGCGTAATGCGAGTCAGATACCTGCCATCATAACTGAACACGGAGGGTGAATTAAAATGAGTGAAGTCAAAATTTTAAAACAAGACGCCAAACCAATTGAGCTGTCGCAAAGACTAGCCGTAGCGGTATTTGGTGGTCTCTTGGGTGCCTTTATGCTGATGGGTGTCGGGTTTGCAAATGCTGATCTTGCCCATAATGCAGCCCACGATTCCCGGCACGCAAACTCTTTCCCCTGTCACTAAGCCAGTTCCATGTTACAGAGATTGCTGCTGACCGGGCTTTTGTCCGGCGCTGTTGCTGGTGTTGTTCTGACGCTGGTGCATTTAACCATGGTTCAACCACTAATTGCTGAAGCCGAAGTTTTTGAGCAACGCGCCTCTGCCGCTACACCTGCGCCAAAAGTCGACCCTCAACATTCTCATGCGGCTCACGAGCATAGCGCGGCAATCGCGCAAGAAACTTGGTCTCCAGTAGATGGTTTGGAGCGTTCACTCTTTACTCTTGCCGCAAATCTGCTGACAGCCATCGCATTTGGCTTGGTGCTGGCAGCCGGGTTCACGCTTTATGGCAGCGGTATTAGCATCGCCCAGGGTTTGCTGTGGGGAGGTGCCGGTTTTTTAAGTTTTTCCTTTCTGCCCGGTTTGGGTTTGCCGGCTGAATTACCTGCTTCGGCTGCGGGAGACTTGCTGACACGTCAAGCGTGGTGGCTTGGGACCGCGGTGGCAAGTTGTGCCGGCCTTGCTTGCATTGCATTCGGCAAATCAATTATTTGGCGGGTGGGGGGTGTATTGTTGCTTGTTATTCCCCATGCAATTGGCGCCCCGCATCCAGAGGCGGGTGCTGTTGGACCGAGCCCTCCAGAACTGGCCGCGCATTTTGTTATGGTATCGCTATTTGCGTCTGCTGTTATGTGGGGATCATTGGGTGCTGCAGCGGCCTATGTTTATAGGCGTATATCCGAAAGCCAGGAAACTGGGCTGACGGAACCCCATCGGACTTAGGCGGAATGGTCTTGATGAAATTTGAAAAACTCGAAGATTTTTATCAAGTTTACGATCAGCATAGAACCTATGTGAAAGCCGAAATTCGCAAAAAGCATATCCGTAATTTCGATGATCAATTCTGGAATCCTGCCAAAGTCTCTTCGCACCATTCTGTGCTGGAACTTGGCTGTGGCGTTGGGCTTTTTCTTGCCTATTTGCAGGCGAAAGGGATCACGGATTTTGTCGGCATCGATAACGATCCCAATGTGACGGGATACATGCCGCCGGAAATCTCTGAAAAGGTCATCAACGGCGATATTTGGGCGGAAATCTAAAATCTGGGTAGACGGTTTGACCGGATTGTCTTGCTGGATGTTTTTGAGCATTTCTCCTTCGTTGAAGGTCAACAATTGCTTTTGCTGTTAAAGGAAAAATTGACGCTCGACGGAAAAATTATTCTCCGTGTCCCCAATGCAGCTTCGCCCTTTGGACTTCAATATCAGTTCGGCGATGTAACTCATAAAGCGGCTTACGGTCCGGGTGCTCTTCAGCATGTCGCACTTGCAGGGGGGCTTTGAGGTTGATAAAATTTTATCGGTCAAAAGAGGTAGCCGTTTTAAGCAGATTTCTGAAACATTAATATTTGCGTTGTTGAATAGAATACTTACAGATCCGCCGCCGCTTTGGAGCGCAAATATGATTGCAGTCCTGGCCCCTGCTAAAAGTTAGATAAATTAGTCTTTATTGCTAACCGCAGCCTCTTCGAATGTTGCCATGCCGGTGTGACAGGCAACTGCGCTCCGTAATATTCCGATGGCAAGTGCTGCGCCAGACCCTTCGCCGAGGCGCATGCCAAAATCAAACAAGGGTATTTTTCCAAGTTTTTCCAACAGGCGGCGATGACCGGGCTCTGCTGAAACGTGGGCGACAACACAGTGATCAAGAGCATGTTCATCCATGGCATGCAAAACGGCCGCAGCCGCGCAAGTGACGTATCCATCCAGCAATACAGGAATGCGGGAAAGGCGGGCTGAAATAATCGCGCCGCAAATAGCCGCCATTTCCCGGCCGCCAAAACAGCGCAGGATTTCAAGACCATCCGTTAACACGGCTTTGTGCAGTATGACACTTTCTTTGACGACGCGGATTTTATTTGTCAGCGCATCGCCTTCAACGCCGGTGCCAGGGCCCACCCAATCGGCAGCCTCGCCGCTATATAAAGCATGGCAGATGGCCGCGGAGGCGGTGGTGTTGCCAATGCCCATTTCGCCAATGCAAAGCACGTCCAGCCCGACATCCGGTCCAGACATTCCAAAAGCAACGGCTTCGGCGCAGTCTGCATCATCCATCGCCGGTTCTTTGGAAAAATCGCGGGTTGGTATTTCAAGGGCCGCCTCCATGACATTCATTTCAGCGTCCTGGACTTTGCAAAGCTGGTTGATCGCTGCGCCGCCGCTCTGGAAGTTTGCTACCATTTGGGCGTTTACTTCGCTGGGGAAGGCCGAAACACCTTGGGCAGTCACGCCGTGAGAGCCGGCAAAGACAATGACGCGCGGCAGGCTGATTTTGGGCGGGTGATTGCCTTGCCAGCCCGCCAACCATTCCACCAGTTCCTCTAGGCGGCCCAGCGAGCCTTGCGGTTTTGTCAAATTCGGCTCGCGCGCACGGGTCGCCGCTATTGCGTCATCATCTGGCCCTGGAAAAGATTGAATGAGGTCCCGGATCGCTTCCAGTGAGGTAATTGGCTTTTGTTCCATATCGCCTTCCAAGAATATTTTAAGTATGATGAGATTGTCATATAGTGATGTACGCTACCGCGAAAGCAAAAAACATCGAGGGGCTGGTTTTGGCCGATAAGGAAGACGACAAAGAGGATCAGACGGTAGATGACCAAGAGCAATTGGAAGAATCTTCTGTCGATCCGGATGATGACCTTGCCGAAGAATCCGATTTTTTAAATCGGGTTAAAAAGCAGAGCTGGTTTTCCGATCTTAAGATTTGTGTCGGTGTGTTGACGCGCCTGCCGGTCTTTATTGGTGTCGCACCCGAAGATTTCTCGATTTCAGAAGCGTCTCGCTTTTTCCCGATTGTCGGCGCGCTGGTCGGCTTGATTGCTGGTGTGGTTCTACTTTTATTCAGTTGGTTCGATTTTTCCTCTGCCATTTTAGCTTTGTTGGCACTGCTGACCATGACCTTGGTCACTGGCGCACTTCATGAAGACGGGCTCGCCGATACATTTGATGGATTGGGCGGCGGCACAACACGCGAGCAAAAATTATCGATCATGCGAGATAGTCAGATTGGCAGCTACGGCGTTATGGCTTTGTTGTTCAGCTTTGGCCTGCGCTGGGCGGCCCTCACCGAAATCACGGAAATGGGGATCGATGTTGTCATGCTGGCATTGGTCGCAACTGCCGCAGCCTCTAGAGCCGCGTTGCCAGCAGTGATGCATTTTATCCCGGTTGCCCGGGAAGACGGATTAAGCGCTGATGCCGGTAAACCTAGTTTCGATCGGGCCATGATGGCTTTTTTGATCGGCATTGCCTTTCTATTGTTATTATTAGGCTTTCGGCCGACCATAGTGGCGATTGGATTGTCTGTATTGGTTGCCGGATTATTTGTCTATTTTGTTGCGACGCGATTGGGCGGGCAGACCGGCGATGTTCTGGGTGCAACGCAGCAAATCATCGAAGCAACCATTCTTCTGGCGCTTGTCATGGTGGGCCTCGAATGAGGTCAACAAGATGGTGGTGGGTACGACATGCGCCTTCCGCCGGTATTCCAGGAATTATACATGGACAAGATGATGTGGATGCTGATCTTTCCGATCAGGCGGCGATTGATGCGCGGCGGGCGACATTGCCTGAAGATGCGGTGTGGCTGACCAGCGGATTACCAAGAACCGTGCAAACGGCAACTGCATTGGGAGGCACCGATTGCCGGGCAGTTCCCGGCTTGATGGAACAGGATTTTGGCGAGTGGAACGGCAAAAGCTGGGACGATCTTCGAGATGACACAGCGCGTGAATTTTGGCAAAATTTTGCCACGCAGGCACCGCCGGGTGGTGAGAGCTTTGTTCATATGATGGACCGTGTGTCCGATGCCATCGCCGAGCTTTCTCTCGAATATGAGGGAAAAGACATCATCGCTGTGACCCATTCCGGCACGATACGCACAGCCTTGTCGATGGCGTTGGACCTATTTGCCAAATCAGCGCTGACTTTTCAGCTCAATAATTTATCTTTGACCGAAATCGAAAACATTCCCGACGACGATCTCCGCGTATGGTGCGTTCACGGCATTAATCGCTGAAATTTTGGAGAATGAATCTTTGCCTTCATTGGGGTGAAATGATAGCGTCCTGCTTGCCTTAAGGAACAGGGAAGCCGGTGCAAATCCGGTGCTGCCCCCGCAACTGTGACGGACGGATTAAGTTTAAGCTCGAGAGGGCTACCACTGGTGAAAATCGGGAAGGTTGAACTTAATCATATGCCCCAGCCAGGAGACCTCTCCCAAGGCAAAATGAACTGAACACCATCCTCGGGGAGGGGGAATGCGTTTAATATGGCTGGCCTGATCGATCTTCAACAAACTGGTTATTCTTTGGTGCTCGGCGGTGCGCGGTCGGGCAAAAGCGCCTATGCGGAAGCTGTGATCGAAGCAGCTGGCGGCGGTTTTTACGTTGCGACCTCAGAAGCACTTGATGATGAAATGAAGGCGCGCATTGAAACACACAAGGCGCGCCGAGGCGATCAATGGCAGACACTTGAAGAGCCCATTCTGTTGGAGCATGCCCTTCGACAACTCATTGGACGCGGTAAACCGGCCTTGGTTGATTGTTTGACGCTTTGGCTTTCCAACCTCATGGAACTCGAGAAAAACATTGATGCCGAGATCGATGCATTATGCGCCTTGGTTGACGATCTGGATTTTCCTGTCGTCTTCGTCTCAAACGAAGTCGGCCAAGGGATCATCCCCGATAACGCCTTGGCCAGGCGGTTTGTCGATTGTGCGGGTATCATGAACCAAAAAATAGCGGCGGTTTCAAAAAGCGTTATCTTGATGACAGCCGGCCTACCCCAAAAGATAAAATAAGTAATTGAAATAAGGAATTTAAATGTCTCTCCCATCAAAAGTACCTGTCACCGTGATCACCGGTTTTTTAGGGGCCGGTAAAACCAGCCTCATTCGCCACATGCTCGAAAATGCAAATGGCCGAAAATTGGCGCTGATTATCAATGAGTTCGGCGACCTTGGCATTGATGGAGATATCCTCAAAGGCTGCGGTGACGAGACGTGTAGCGAGGATGACGTTTTGGAGCTTACCAATGGCTGCATCTGCTGCACGGTGGCGGATGATTTTATTCCGACGCTGGAGACTTTGCTGGATCGTGACGAGCGCCCGGATCATATCATCATTGAGACATCCGGGCTGGCATTGCCGAAACCGCTGATCAAAGCTTTCCAATGGCCGGAGGTTCGGAGCAGGACAACGGTCGATGGCGTGATCACCGTGGTGGATGGGCCGGCTGTAAAATCGGGCTTGTTTGCGGATGACCCGGAATTGATCAAAAAGCAGCGGGAAGCCGATCCGACTTTGGACCATGAAAATCCCTTAGAAGAGGTCTTTGGCGATCAGTTGGCCTGCGCCGATATGGTGATTGTGAGCAAATCCGATATGCTTGATCAAGCCGAATTGGATAGTGTTCTGAACCTTGTCAATAAGGCAGCCAGAACTTCTGTCGAAGCGATTCCGGCGGTGCACGGCAGGCTCGATCCCGGTATTATTCTGGGTCTCAATGCCGCCGTCGAAGATGATGTCGATGCGCGGCCTTCCTGCCATGACGATGAAGAAGAACACGAGCACGATGATTTCGACACGTTCACGCTGGATGTCGGCGCGCAGTCAGAGCCCGCTGGTTTTGCGGAGAAAGCAAAACAGGCGCTTGGCGTCGAAGGTGTGCTGAGAATCAAGGGGGTTATCGCAATCGATGGAAAACCAGCACGGTTGATCGTCCAGGGCGTCGGCACACGGGTCGAGCATTATTTTGACCGGCCTTGGCGCGACGGCGAAACACGGGCCAGCCAATTGGTGGTGATCGGCTTGCAGGGATTTGACCGCGCCGCCGTTGAAGCCGTTTTTGAAGCTTAAGGGGCATCATGCATCTTCTTGTCACTCAACCTGGAGAGATTAATGACGGCAGCGAGGCTGTCGATCTGGGTCAGTCGCCGGGTGACATTGTCTTTTTATCAGCTGCCGCGAGCGACCTCGCGATCCTCGCCGAACAACATCGAAATGGCGACTATCCATCATTGCGCCTCGCCAATCTCATGCAGCTCGGCCACAACATGTCCGTCGATGTTTATGTGGAGAACACAATTGCCCATGCCAGGTTGGTGATTGTGCGCCTGCTCGGCGGCATCGGCTATTGGCCTTATGGCATCGAGCAAATCCGATTAGCTTGTTTGGAGAATAACATCCATCTCGCTGTCGTACCGGGAGACGATACGCCTGATCCCGAACTCAACGAACAATCAACGCTTAATCCCGAGGCTTGCCATCGCCTTTGGCAATATTGCGCACAAAGCGGCTCGGACAATATTGAGAATTTTTTAAATTATGCCAGTTCGCTAATCGGCACTGAAAAAGAGTGGGTTGAGCCAGCTCCTTTAATGCGGGCCGGATTGTATTGGCCCCATAGTGCGTTGCCAGATTTGAAAGAAGTTCAAAAACACTGGCAGGAAGGCCAACCGGTCAACGCGATCGTTTTTTATCGGGCATTGGTGCAAACCTCTGATCTTGCGCCCATAGATGCGCTGATCGAGAGCCTGCAAGCGAAAGGCCTCAACCCATTGCCGATTTTTGTCGGTAGCCTCAAAGACCCGACATCAGCCGAAATTGTTAAAACACTGATCGCCGAGACCTCACCGGACATTA
>Ga0208879_1001013_pt1 | contig 27629 bp, 21 predicted proteins | sample Knorr_S15_td_Bot_FD_185605 | JGI IMG/M metagenome (GOLD analysis project Ga0208879, IMG submission 185605) | Marine microbial communities from Southern Atlantic Ocean transect - Knorr_S15_td_Bottom_ad_5009_LV_A (SPAdes) (version 2) | ecosystem: Environmental > Aquatic > Marine > Oceanic | place...
CAAAATCAATCTTTACACCATCTGTTGTTGTAATATTTTCATTGTTATATTTATCTTTCATTGCTTTCAAAACTGCATTAACGTCTAAATCTGGAGTAATCTGAATTTTCTTTTTACTCATAAAATAATTGGGATAACCTTTCCGAAGCTCACTTACTTTTATATTTTTTTCAGCCAAAAGACTTAAAAAAAGTGCCACTCCAATCAAGGAATCTCTTCCGTAATGTAATTCTGGATAAATAATGCCGCCATTACCTTCACCTCCAATTACAGCATTATTAGTTTTCATAAGTGCTACTACATTAACTTCGCCAACAGCACTTGCTTCATAATCTTGTCCGTATTTTTGGGTAAGGTCACGCAAAGCTCTCGACGAACTCATGTTACTCACTGTATTTCCAGGTGTATTGCTTAACACATAATCGGCACAAGCCACCAAAGTATATTCTTCGCCAAACATTTCGCCATCTTCGCAAACAAAAGCCAAACGGTCAACATCAGGATCGACCACAATACCAAAATCGGCACGTTCTTTTACCACTAAATGAGACAAATCGGTAAGATGCCTTTTTAATGGTTCCGGATTATGAGGAAAATGTCCTGTTGGTTCGCAATACAGTTTTACAGCATGAACTCCAAGTCGTTCCAGCAACAACGGAATGGCAATTCCACCTGTAGAATTCACAGCATCTACAACTACTCTAAAATTCGCTTTTTCAATCGCTTTTTTATCAATCAATGGTAATTCTAAAATTTCGTCTATATGTAAATCTATGTAAGCTTCATTTATCGTAATTTTTCCTAAATCATCAACTTCAGAAAATTGCATGGTATCAGATTCAGCAATGTCTATTATTTTAGCTCCTTCTTCAGCATTTAAAAATTCGCCTTCAGCATTTAATAATTTTAAGGCATTCCATTGTTTTGGGTTATGACTTGCAGTAATAATAATGCCACCATCAGCATGTTCCATAGGTACAGCAAGTTCAACTGTTGGTGTTGTAGATAAGCCCAAATCTATAACATGAATACCCAAACCTACCAAAGAGTACATCACTAAACTCTGTACCATTTCTCCCGAAATTCTTGCGTCACGACCAACTACAATTCGATAATTTTCTTTGTTTCGTTGTTGCTTTACCCAAACACCATAAGCCGAAGCAAATTTCACAACATCAATTGGCGTAAGGTTATCGCCTACTCGTCCTCCAATAGTACCTCGTATTCCAGAAATTGATTTAATGAGTGTCATTCTTAATCTTAAATTTGTACAAATATACAATTACAAAATCAGAATTCTTAAATCTTAATTTGTAAATTACACCAATGAATTTTTTAGCCCATATCTATCTTTCTGGCGACGATAAAGCCATAACCATAGGTAATTTTATTGCAGACGGTATTCGTGGAAAAGACTATAAAAAATTTCCAAAAGATATTCAAACCGGAATTATTTTACACCGACACATTGATACCTTTACAGACACACATAAAATTGTGAGACAAAGCACGAAACGCTTGCATAAAAATTATGGACATTATTCTGGAGTTATCGTCGATATTTTATACGACCATTTTCTCGCAAAGAATTGGAAAACCTATAGCAATGTACCATTAGCAAAATATGTTGGTGATTTTTATGACCTTTTAGAAGACAACTTTGATATTTTACCAACACGTGTGCAGAAAATGATGCCTTATATGATAGCCAATAATTGGCTGTTGAGCTATGCCTCTGTTGATGGTATTTCCAAAGTATTAGAAGGCATGAATCGCAGAACTCAAAATCGTTCTAAAATGAATCTTGCTGTAAACGAATTGGAAGAATTTTACGATGCCTTTGAAATGGAGTTTACCCTTTTCTTTGCTGAACTTATAGAATATTCAAAACAAGAATTAAAACTATTACATTCACAATAATTAATCAATAATATGAAAAACATAATCTTAATCTTATTCATTTTTGTTGCATTTTTTTCGTGCAATAACAATTCAAACAAATATGAAGTAGATGAATCTAAAAGAGGTCTTATTGTAGAAAAAGCTATGGTGGTTTCTGCACGTATAGAAGCTTCAAAAATTGGTACAGATATTCTTAAAAAAGGTGGCAACGCTTTTGATGCTATGGCAGCTACTCAATTAGCACTTGCTGTGGCATATCCTGTTGGTGGAAATATTGGTGGTGGTGGTTTTATGGTATATAGAAAAGCAAATGGAGAGGTTGGAGCACTCGATTATAGAGAGAAAGCGCCTTTAGCAGCGACTAAAGATATGTATCTGGATTCGTTAGGCAATGTGATTCCTGAAAAGAGTACATTAGGTGTTATGTCTGTTGGTGTTCCTGGATCGATTGCTGGTGTATTTGCTGTTCATGAAAGATTAGGAAGTTTACCAATAGAAGATATTATAAAACCATCGATTGATTTAGCATTTAGAGGTGTTGTAGTAACCAAAAAACAAGAAAGCAGAATAAAGAGATCCCAAGAATCCTTTTTAAAAGCAAATAACGACACGATCCTTTTTGTAAAAGAATGGAAAGAAAACGATACTATAAAATATCCTGCACTTGCTGAAACCTTAACTCGTATTATGAAAAATGGCAGAGATGAGTTTTACAAAGGAGAAACTGCCGAACGTTTGGTGCGTTTTATTCAAGATAATGGAGGAATCCTTACCAAAGAAGATCTCGCAAAATATAAAGTTAGTTGGCGTACTCCAACAACTTTTGAGTACGATGATTTAAAAATCATTAACATGTCTCCACCTTCAAGTGGTGGTATATGTCTAGCGCAAATTATGGAAATGATAGAACCTTATGATTTAGAAAAATTTGGTCCTAATTCGTTGAAGGCTATTCAAGTAATTACTGAAGCCGAACGTCGTGCTTATGCTGATAGAAGTTTTTATTTAGGCGATCCGGATTTTGTGACTGTACCAGGCGAAAAACTTATAAGTGAAGATTATTTAAGAGATAGAATGTCAACATTTTCTTTTGAAAAAGCAACGCTTTCTTCCGATGTTTCTCATGGCAAAGTTCAGGTTATTGAGAGCAATGAAACAACCCACTATTCTATTATTGACCAATTTGGCAATTCGGTTTCGGTAACTACAACAATAAATGGAGGCTTTGGATCCAAGCTGTATTGTTCCGATTTGGGTTTCTTTTTAAATAATGAAATGGACGATTTTAGCAGTAAGCCTGGTGTTCCTAATATGTTTGGATTAATCGGTGCCGAAGCCAATAGTATTGTTCCCGAAAAACGTATGTTAAGCTCGATGACACCAACTATTGTAGAACGAGACGGAAAGTTATTAATGAGCGTTGGTACTCCTGGAGGCTCTACAATTATTACCTCGGTACTTCAAACTATTTTAAATGTCCACGAATATAAAATGACGATGCAACAAGCTGTTGATGCACCTCGTTTTCATCATCAATGGCTGCCTGATGTTATTTTGTTTGAACCTAATTCTTTTCCGAAAGAAATTATTGAACAATTACAACGTTTAGGTTATACAACTAATGAAGAAAGTGCGCCAGTACTTGGTAAAGTAGATGGTATTCTTGTATTGGAAAACGGAAAACTGGAAGGTGGAGCAGACAGACGTGGTGACGATACTGCTATTGGTTTTTAATTATTCAAAATACCTACAAGGAATACCTACAAAGTTTTTAAAAACCTTGTAGGATAAATATGTTTTATAATGATATTACTAAAAATTAAAAATTCATACACTTGATTATCAATTAAGTAAATCTAATTTAATGTCGAATTCAAGTTATAATAGTTGCCTATTTCTATAAGAGTTAATATATTTACATATAATGAAACTTAAAAAGACACTTAAAATAATTGCTGGACTTATCGTATTTATTACGCTTCCTAGTGTATTGTTTTTTGGGTATTTATATGTTAAGTACGATGAAGATATTCCACGAGGAAAACAAGGCGTTGAAGCCGAAAAATTAGCCGTTAAAATGTTGGATGCATTAGATTTTACAGCTTACAAAAAAACAAATTATATAGAGTGGACATTTAGAAACAAACATCATTACAAGTGGCAAAAAGACAAGAAAATTTGCACGGTTTACTGGAAAGATTACAAAGTAGTTTTACACCTTAATAACCCTGAAAACAGCAAAGTTTATGTACATAATTTTAGTGTAAAAGGCGAGATTGAAAAAGAACTGCTTGAAAAAGCAATTGATTATTTTAATAACGATTCATTTTGGTTGGTTGCACCTTATAAGTTATTCGATCCAGGTGTAGAACGTCGTTTGGTAACTCTTGAGAATGGAGACGACGCATTACTAGTCACCTACACAACAGGTGGCTCTACTCCAGGAGATTCTTACCTATGGATTCTTGACGATAACGGAAAACCTAAAAGCTTTAAAATGTGGACATCCATATTACCTCTTAAAGGTGTTGAAGCATCTTGGAGCGATTGGATTACTACCAAAAGTGGCGCACAGCTGCCTAGCTTTCATCATCTTTTATTTTTTGGTTTAGAAATGGGAGAGGTAAAAGGAACGGAATAAAAGTAAATAGTTAATAAGTTTATAAAAAAACCTAAACCAACCTCACTTCATTTTTAGAATCAAAAACAGTACCTTTGCGGTTTTGCCTGCAAAATTAGGCAGGATTGCCAAAATATGAACAATCACCAAGAATATATTGAGGTTCAGGGAGCCAGAGTACACAACCTGAAAAACATTGATGTATCTATACCAAGAGAAAAATTGGTTGTGATAACCGGACTTTCCGGTAGCGGAAAATCGTCTCTTGCTTTCGATACCATATATGCCGAAGGACAACGTAGATACATTGAAACATTTTCAGCCTATGCACGACAATTTCTTGGAGGTTTGGAACGTCCTGATGTCGATAAAATTGATGGGCTTTCTCCCGTTATTGCCATAGAGCAAAAAACAACAAATAAATCGCCTCGCTCTACCGTTGGAACCATTACAGAAATATATGATTTTTTACGTCTCTTTTTTGCACGTGCCAGCGACGCTTTTAGCTATAATACTGGTAAAAAAATGGTGAGTTACAACGACGAACAAATTAAAGCACTTATAATAAAAAGTTTTAATGGTAAACACATCAATGTACTGTCTCCGGTTGTACGTTCCAGAAAAGGACATTATAGAGAGTTATTCGAGCAAATTGGGAAGCAAGGCTTTGTCAAGGTACGAACAGATGGAGAAATTAAAGACCTCGTAAAAGGTATGAAGCTCGATCGCTATAAAACGCACGATGTCGAAATTGTAATAGATAGACTAAAAATCGATGAGAATGCCGATAGTAACAAACGTCTCACCGAAACCATTAAAACGGCGATGTATCATGGCGATAATGTGTTAATGATTATTGACCACGACACCAAAGAAGTTCGTTATTTCAGTCGGAATTTAATGTGCCCAACTTCAGGTATTTCATATCCAAATCCTGAACCTAATAACTTTTCGTTCAATTCGCCAAAAGGTGCTTGTTCAAAATGTAATGGTATTGGCACGTTGTACGAAGTTAATATCGAAAAAATAATTCCTGACAATACTATTTCTATAAAAAATGGTGGATTAGCTCCACAAGGTCCGCAAAAAGACAGCTGGATTTTTAAGCAATTAGAATTAATAGCACAACGTTTTGAATTTAGTTTGAGTGATGCTATCAAGTCCATTCCAATAGAAGCAATGGAAATGATACTTTATGGCGGAAACGAAAAATTTTCAGTTGAAAGTAAATCGCTTGGCATTACACGCAACTATAATATAGATTTTGAAGGGATAGCAAACTTTATCGAAAATCAATATAAACATACCGATTCAACATCCATAAAACGTTGGGCAAAAGATTATATGGACAATGTTACTTGTCCTGAATGTAAAGGAACTCGGTTAAAAAAAGAATCACTATACTTTAAAATTAATGGCAAAAATATTTCAGAATTAGCACAATTGGATATTGCTGATTTAGAGTATTGGTTTAATGATTTAGAAAATCATTTAAGTAAAAAACAAAATAAAATAGCATCCGAAATTATTAAAGAAATAAACTCCAGAATTCAATTTTTATTGGATGTGGGCTTGGATTATTTATCTTTAGACCGACCCTCTAAATCGCTTTCAGGTGGCGAGGCACAGCGCATTCGGTTAGCCACACAAATTGGCTCACAACTTGTTGGCGTACTTTATATTTTAGATGAACCGAGTATTGGATTGCACCAACGCGATAATGCAAAACTGATAAACTCATTAACATCGCTTCGTGATTTAGGAAATTCGATAATTGTTGTCGAGCATGATAAAGAAATGATTGAACGTGCAGATCATGTTATTGATCTTGGTCCGAGAGCTGGAAAACATGGTGGCGAAATTATTAGCGAAGGAACTCCTAAAGATTTAAAAAAACACCATACACTAACTGCCGATTATTTAAATGGTACCAAATTTCTTGAAACTCCCAAGAAACGAAGAAAAGGCAACGGAAAAAGAATAGTATTAAAAGGCTGTACAGGTAACAACTTGAAAAATGTGACGCTAACAATTCCTTTAGGTAAAATGATTGGTATTACAGGTGTTTCAGGAAGTGGAAAATCTACGTTAATTAACGAAACGCTTTATCCTATTTTGAATAATTATTATTTTAATGGTAAGAAAATTCCATTGCCTTATAAAAAAATAGAAGGTTTACAACATTTAGATAAAGTTATAGAAATCAATCAATCTCCTATTGGAAGAACGCCACGTAGCAATCCTGCTACTTACACAGGAGTTTTTAGCGAAATACGAAGTTTGTATGCCAAAATTCCTGAAGCAATGATTCGAGGTTATAAGCCTGGAAGATTTAGCTTTAATGTTACTGGAGGACGTTGCGAAACCTGTAAAGGTGGAGGTTTACGTGTTATAGAAATGAATTTTCTTCCAGATGTATATGTTGAATGTGAAACCTGTTTGGGCAAACGTTTCAATAGGGAAACTTTGGAGATTCGTTACAAAGGAAAATCGATTAGCGATGTTCTAAATATGACTATAAATGAAGCAGTTCCTTATTTTGAGCACATTCCTAAAATTCACAGGAAATTAAAAACCATTAAAGATGTTGGATTGGGTTATATTTCTTTGGGTCAACAAAGTACAACACTTTCTGGTGGTGAAGCTCAGCGCATAAAATTGGCTTCCGAATTATCTAAAAAAGACACAGGAAATACATTCTATATTTTAGACGAACCTACAACAGGCTTACATTTTGAAGATATTAGGGTGCTTATGATTATGTTGAACAAACTTGCTGATAAAGGCAATACAGTTTTAATTATAGAACATAATTTAGATGTCATTAAAATGGTAGATCATATTATTGATATAGGTTATGAAGGTGGAAAAAGTGGTGGTGAAATTGTTGTAGAAGGCACACCAGAAATCGTGGCAAAACACAAAAAGAGCTATACAGCCCAATTCCTCAAAAAAGAATTAAATTAGCACATTGCAAAATTTTTAAAAAGATGAAAAAACAGAAACATCTAAAAGGATGGAATGAAATAAAAGCAAACGACTCTTGGGCGATTTTTAAAATCATGGGAGAATTTGTTGAGGGATTCGAAAAAATGAGTAGGATTGGCCCTTGTGTGTCTATATTTGGATCTGCTAGAACAAAGTCAGATAATAAATATTACAAGTTAACAGAAAAAATAGCTGAAAAAATTGTAGAAGCTGGTTATGGTGTGATAACTGGAGGTGGTCCAGGAATTATGGAAGCTGGAAACAAAGGAGCTCATCAAGCTGGAGGAACTTCAGTTGGTTTAAATATTGAATTGCCCTTTGAACAAAATGACAATCCGTATATCGATACAGATAAGAACTTAGATTTCGACTATTTTTTTGTACGTAAGGTTATGTTTGTAAAATATTCTCAAGGATTTGTTGTCATGCCTGGAGGCTTTGGAACTTTAGACGAAATTTTTGAAGCGATTACTTTAATACAAACCAAAAAAATTGAAAAATTTCCTATTATAATGGTTGGAACAGAGTTTTGGGAAGGCATTATGGATTGGATAAGAGATACTGTACTTAAAAAATTTGAAAATGTTAGCGCAACCGATTTAGATTTAATACATCTTGTTGATACAGAAGATGAAGTTATTGAGATTTTAGACTCTTTCTATAATAAGCATGGAACAAGAATTAATTTCTAAATTAACAACAATTATTTCTCCCTAAATAAAATGAAAAAGAAATTATTAGTAATATTGATAGTTTGTTTTTGTGCCATAAATAATGTGATTTCACAAGAAACATTCAAGATCATGTTTTACAACTTGCTAAATTTCCCAGATCAGTCTTCCTCAAAAATATTAAATTTAGAAATAATTTTAGAAGATTATAAACCAGATTTGTTTATGGTTTGCGAACTCAACAATCAAACTGGAGCAGATGCTATATTAAATTCACTTCAGTTTATTAATCCAGATTATGAGAGTGCAGTTTTTGTTACAAATTCTTCCGACGATACCATCGGAGATCAAAACTATTTGCAAAATTTTATATATTTTGATAGTAGAAAGTTTATTTTAGTAAGCCAGACTCAAATACAAACTATCTTTCGAGATTTCAATCATTATACCTTTAAACTAAATACAACAGATCAAATATCGAACCCAATTATTATTCATTTTATAGTATGCCATTTGAAGTCTTCTCAAGACAATCCTAATCCTGATTTAAGATTCCAAATGGTAGAAGATTTAACAAATTATCTTGATGGTTTTCCTAGTAGTGACTATTTTATTTTAGGTGGAGATCTTAATATTTATACAAATTCTGAATTAGCATTTATAGAACTAACAGATGCAACTAATAATATAACATTTACAGATCCTGCAAATAGAGTTGGAAATTGGCATAATAACACTGCCTATTTAGATGTTTTTACACAATCTACAAGATTGACAGATGCTTTAGGTGGGGCTGGTGGTGGTTTTGACGATCGTTTCGATTTTATTCTAACTTCTGAAAACGTGCTTACAAATCCTGATATTTTTTATGTAACAAGTTCGTATCAAGTTTTTGGAAATAACGGTAATACAAACTGCTATAATCAAGAAATAAACTCTAATAGTTGCAATGGTGTTGATTTTGGTATAACAATCAGGAATGCGCTCTACAACATTAGTGATCATTTACCGGTTACTTTAGAATTACAAACTAATGAAACTTTAAGCACAAGTAATTTTAATATGACACCAACGTTTAGTATTTCAGGAAGTAATATTGTAAAAGATAAGCTTTTAATACAATTAAACACAACTGCTTTTAAAAGTGATTTTATTTTTGTTTATAATATATTAGGACAAAAAATAGAAAGTTATAAAGTTCAAAATCTAACTCTTTTACAGCTTAATGTATCTAATTTGTCAAACGGAATTTATTATTTAATTGCCTCAAACTTTAATTTAAACCCATTAAAATTCATTAAAGCGAATTGAAAATAAATATACTATACCTACTTATATTTTCACTATTTCAATTTAGTGCTATATGTCAAAACAAAATTGACATTATAGCTGTGTTCGATATTGAAAACGATCAAATTCATATAAGTCAGGAAATAGTTTATAAAAACACTTCAACAGATACTTTAAAAAGCATTTTTTTAAACGATTGGAGTCATAGTTATTCTACTAAAAACACGCCATTAGCTAAACGTTTTTCAGAAGAGTACAGTACTAAATTTCATTTTGCAGAAAATGAAGATCGTGGTTATACAGTTATAACTGCTTTAACAAACAATAATAATACTAATTTAGTATTTGAACGCCTACAATCACATCCTGACGTTATAAAAGTTGAATTGGCAAATTCATTATTACCAAATAATAGTTACAGTTTAAAATTAGTTTATACAGTACAACTCCCAAAAGACAAGTTTACACGTTATGGTGTAACTGCTTTAAAAGATTATAATTTAAAATATTGGTATATTACTCCAGCAGTATATAATGGCACTTGGCATTATTATAGTAATAAAAATTTAGATGATATTTTTATTCCTAAAGCAGATATCAATCTACAAGTGGAGTTCCCAAAAAATTATATACTTACTTCAGAATTAGATATTATAGAAACGATTGAAAACAGTAATACTCAAACAATTTTTCTATCCGGAAAAAATCGTATAGACAGCAAATTATTTTTAAATAAATTACAAATTTATAAAACAGTACAGACTAATAAATTTTCTATTCTTTCTAATATTGACGAAAAAGGATTGGGTGCTACTGATAAGGCCATCATTTCATATAAGATTATAAACTTCATAAGTGATTATTTAGGTGAATATCCACACAAAAAACTTATAGTTTCTGATATAGATGCAAAAAAAAATCCTATTTATGGATTAAACCAATTACCAGATTTTATTAGACTATTTCCTAAAAATTTTCAGTTTGAATTAAAACTGTTAAAGAATACTCTTAAAAACTATCTTGATAACACTCTGCTTATAAATCCAAGAAAAGAACAATGGTTAAAAGATGGGATTCAAATTTATTTTATGATAAAATACATTGAAGACTATTATCCCGATATGAAACTTTTAGGCTCGTTAGCCAATGTATGGGGAATTCGGTCATTTCATGCTTCTGATTTAAAATTTAACGAACAATATGGTCTCGTGTATATGCATATGGCGAGAACAAATAGAGATCAGCCATTAGACATGCAAAAGGATTCGCTATTAAAGTTTAATAAAAATTTAGCAAACAAATATAAAGCGGGAGTTGGATTAAAATATCTCGATGATTATATAAATGAAGATATATTAGAAAGAACAATTAAGTCTTTTTTAAAAGATAATAAATTAAGAAATACTTCGGCAAAAGATTTTGAAATTTTTCTGAAATCACAAACAACAAAAAATATAGATTGGTTTTTTGAAGATTATCTTACTACGAGAAAGAAAATTGATTTTAAAATTAAAAGCGTTACGAAAACTAAAGATTCTATTACTTTAACAATAAAGAATAAGCGTAAAAACAAAATGCCCGTTTCGCTTTTTACACTTAACAATGATTCTATAATATCTAAAATCTGGATTAACAATATCGATGGAGAAAAAACGTTAACCATACCAAGAAATAATGCCAATAAATTGGTGTTAAATTACGATAATACCATTCCTGAATACAACTTAAGAGATAACTGGAAATCTCTAAAGGGTTTCCCTTTTAACAATAAACCGATTCAATTTAGATTATTTAAAGATATTGAAGACCCATACTACAGTCAGGTGTTTTTAATGCCATTAATAGAATTTAATAACATTTATGACGGCTTAACCCTTGGCTTAAAGTTTTATAATAAAACTTTATTAAGAAAAGGGTTTAATTATAATTTAGCACCTCAATATGGAACTAAATCTAAATCATTTACGGGCTCAGGATCTATTTTTTATATTCAAAATATAGAAGATACTAGCCTTTACAAAATAACTTATGGATTAACTGGAAGCTACTCATCTTTTGCTCCCGATTTATTTGTAAAAAGAGTCTCACCTTTTTTAACCTTTAGTTTTAGAGACCACGCCGATTTTAGATCTAATAAATTTCAAGCAATAAATTTTAGATATATAGGTATTTCTCGAGATGAAGATATAAATAATATTTCAGGTAATACAGACCCTGATTATAAAGTCTTCAATGCAAGATATATAAATACTAATCCTGGCTTAATAAATTATTACAAGTGGTTTACCGACTTTCAGTTATCAAAAGACTTTGGAAAACTGTCCTTTAATTTTGAATATAGAAAATTATTTGAAAGCAACAGGCAATTAAATATTCGCTTTTTTGCTGGTGCTTTTTTGTATAATAACAATCCAACAGATACTGACTTTTTCAGTTTTGCATTAGATAGACCAACAGATTATTTGTTCGATTATAATTATTTAGGTCGTTCGGAAACTTCAGGAATTTTTAGTCAACAATTAATTATTGCCGAAGGTGGATTTAAATCTAAATTAGAAACGCCTTTTGCAAATCAATGGATTTCGACATTTAACTTAAGTACAACGTTGTGGAAATACGTACAAGCCTATGGAGATATTGGTCTCGTAAAAAACAAAATCCAAAATCCAAAATTTGTTTACGATTCTGGAATACGTTTAAATTTAGTGACCGATTATTTTGAAATTTATTTCCCAGTATATTCAAGTTTGGGTTGGGAAATCGGCAATAAAAATTACAATCAAAGAATACGATTTATATTTACTGTAGATCCGGAGATTTTGCTTGGTTTATTCAGACGTAAATGGTACTAATACCACTAATTAGCGTTCAGAACTATCAAATTAAAATCTGTTCTTTTTACTTTATAGTTCTGAACGTTAATTGGTAAAAAAGTTTTATGTATTTTGAATTATTCTTAATGTATTTTATCTTTTATATCTAAAAATACATTATTATTATAATATAACCTTTATAGTTGGTTATTTCTCATTTATTTAACAATTATACCCATTGTAAAAATCATAAAATTTAAGTAAATTTGTAGCATACTTAAACCTGTTTAATTATTAAATGCAGATAGATCCTGAAATAACTTCAAATATTTCCTATAACGATTTTAAACAAGAAATCATTGACGATTATACGTTAGCTGTAACAAGCAGAGCATGTAGTATATTAGGAAGACGTGAAGTTCTTACAGGAAAAGCAAAATTCGGAATTTTTGGAGATGGTAAAGAAGTGCCACAACTCGCCTTAGCAAAAGCCTTCAAAAATGGAGATTTTAGATCAGGCTATTACAGAGACCAGACCTTTATGATGGCAATTGGAGAACTCACTGTTTTACAATTTTTTGCAGGATTATATGCACATACCGAAATTGAAGCTGACCCAATGAGCGCAGGCAGACAAATGGGAGGACATTTCGGTACTCATAGTTTAGACAATGATTACAATTGGAAAGATCTTACCAAACAAAAAAATTCTAGTGCAGATGTATCACCTACAGCTTCGCAAATGCCAAGATTATTAGGATTAGCTCTGGCTTCAAAAATTTATAGAAATGTAAAGGGAATTGATACTACAAACTTTTCAGAAAACGGTAACGAAGTAGCTTGGGGAACAATTGGTAATGCAAGTACAAGTGAAGGTATATTTTTTGAAACCATTAATGCAGCCGGTGTTTTACAAGTACCAATGGTAATGAGTGTTTGGGATGATGAATACGGAATTTCTGTTCATGCAAAACACCAAACTACCAAAGAAAATATTTCGGAGATATTAAAAGGATTTCAGCGTGATGAAAACACTAACGGGTACGAAATTTTTAAGGTAAAAGGCTGGGATTATCCGTCGTTAATAGATACCTACCAAAGAGCTGGACAAATTGCTCGCAATAAACATATTCCTGTTTTAATTCATGTTACTGAATTAACACAACCCCAAGGACACTCGACTTCGGGTTCTCAAGAACGTTATAAAAGTTCAGAGCGTTTAGAATGGGAAAGAGAATTTGATTGTATTGTAAAGATGCGACAATGGATGATCGAAAACGATTTTGCTACAGAAGAAGAATTAGATAATCTTGATAAAAAACTCAAAAAAGAGGTTATAGAAAAAAGAAAAATTGCCTGGAGTAATTTTCTGGCGCCTATGCTTAAAGATTGTAATGAACTTATTCCTTTATTGCAAAATGTAGCCGAGAAAACGGCTAACAAAGCCTTTGTCGTAAAAATTATCAGCGATTTAAATACTATTGAAGAGCCTATACGAAAAGATATTTTAACTGCTGCTCGCAAAACCTTACGATATATAATTTTTGATAATTGTGTCGAAAAAGAACAATTACAAAAATGGATAAATTGGTATATCGAAACTAATCAACCAAAATATAGTTCGCATCTCTACAGCGAATCAAAACAAAATGCCTTAACTATAAAAGAAGTTAAACCAAACTACGACGAGAATGCCAAAAATGTCGATGGTCGAATTATTATTAGAGATAATTTTGATGCACTCTTTAATACATATCCTGAAGCATTAATATTTGGAGAAGACTCCGGAGCAATTGGTGATGTTAATCAAGGATTAGAAGGCTTACAAAGAAAATATGGCGAATTACGAGTTTCAGATGTTGGAATTCGCGAAGCTACAATTCTTGGACAAGGTATTGGTATGGCGATGCGGGGACTGCGTCCTATTGCCGAAATTCAGTATCTGGATTATATAATGTATGCGCTTCAAATTATTAGTGACGATTTGGCAACGCTTCATTACAGAACAAAAGGAAAGCAAAAAGCACCTATGATTATTAGAACTCGTGGTCACAGACTGGAAGGCATCTGGCATTCGGGTTCACAATTAGGAGGTATTATTAATCTGGTTAGAGGCATATACGTATTAGTACCACGAAATATGACCAAAGCTGCGGGATTCTATAATACCATTATGGAAAGTGACCAACCTGCTTTAATTATCGAATGCTTAAATGGCTACCGTTTAAAAGAGAAAATGCCAAATAATCTTGGAGAACTTAAAACACCTGTTGGAGTTGTGGAAACAGTAAAAGAAGGTAGCGATATTACTTTAGTATCATATGGCTCTACGTTAAAAATGGTGTTACAAACAGCAAAGGAATTATTAGAAGTTGGTATTAATGCCGAAGTTATAGATGTACAATCTTTATTACCTTTCGATGTAAATCATGATATTGCCAAAAGTGTAGCGAAAACAAACCGTTTACTTATTATTGATGAAGATGTTCCCGGCGGAGCTTCATCATATATTTTAAATGAAGTTTTAAATATTCAAAATGCATATCAGTATTTAGACAGCCAACCACAAACACTTACATCAAAACCTCATCGTCCGGCTTACGGAACAGATGGTGATTATTTCTCGAAACCTTCAAACGAAGATATTTTTGAAACTGTTTATAATGTGATGCATGAAGCAAACCCTGAAGATTATCCCAAATTAAGGCAACTTCATATATCATAAATTTTCATATCTTTCGTTAGTTCAAATTTAACTTGAAAGCTAATGAAAAAATTCTTTCGTTACTTTTTTATTGTTGTTAGTAGTGCTTTAGTACTCATTTTGTTATTGGCTTCAATTTACAGATTATTCCAATTGCATTTGGTAAGTATCCATCCTGATTTATTCTCACAAAATAGCATTGAGTTTTTTTATATTAATCCCCTTTTATTGGCATATATCCATATTATTCCTGGTTTAATATTTTTAATTTTAGGTGGCTACCAATTGATTCCATATTTCAGAAAAAAGAATTATAAAATTCATCGATTTATTGGCAAAATATTTTTAGTGTTGAGTGCTATTATATTTAGTACTGCTATCGTACTGGCACTATTTTACACTTTTGGAGATTGGATTGAAAGTATTGTAACTTTAATTTTCTGAATATTTCTTTTATTCTGTACTTATAAAGCATATACCACTGCAAGGAAAAAAAGATTTATTGAGCATAGCAACTGGGTAACCCGAATATATTTTATTGCACTTTCTGTTTCTACATTACTTGGAATTATTGGACTATTCACTACTTTAGGAGATGACACTCTTCAGAGTTCATTTGGCAAATCTTTTTTAATTGCTTTTGTATTACACACTTTTTTGGTAGAACTTTGGATAAAATATTTGTCAAGAAAAAGTATATAAAGTTTTATTCAATAATATTTTTCAAGTTTAATCAATAGAATTCCTCAAATCTAATTTTTTAGAAACCCAATAAATTAACTAAAAAAGAGGCAAAATTACTTCCTTTTTTCTTTATATAATACCCTCTTTAAAAGTTTTTGCTATCTTTAAAATCTAAAATTTAATGAATGCTAACAAAGCAAGAAAAAGAACAATTAAGAGGCACTATTTTTAATCATCTCGATGGCATTGCCACCTCAACAACAGCGTATGCCTTACATAAAAAAGGAGTGCTTAACTATTTATTAGAACATAAAAAAATAAGCTTAAATGAGTTAGCTGCCACATTCAATGCCAACGATGGGTATTTAAATGTAGCATTACGTGTTTTATGCTCACAGGGTTGGTTGGTACAACATTTAAATAATGCTAAAGATGCCATTAGTTATGAAGTTAATGAAAATAGCCAAACAGCTTTTGAATTAATACCACTTTACGAAGATGTTATAAATCTTTTGAGTTATGCGGTAAATTTTCCTGAAGAACGTATTGGTCCGGATGCCTTTCTTGTATTAGAACGCATCTTTAAAAAATATGAATCTCAATTTGGTTTAACTAATGTTTCTGAAGACACTATTGAATACCAAATATTAAAGCATATTGAAGGTGTTATAGTTGCTCCAATTATTGTGATGTTGGGCGTTAGCGGTTTGTTTCATAAATATTTTATGGAAGCTTCGTTTAGAGCTCAGGAATTTCATAAAGACCCTGAAAGCTTTAAAAAAATACTTGACTTTTTTGCAAATTTGGGATGGTTTAATAAAAAGAAAGATACGTATCAATTTACAGACAGAGGCTTATTTTTTGCAAAACGTGCAAGCGCTTATGGTGTAACCGTATCTTATTTGCCAACTTTTTTAGAATTAGACGAGCTCATTTTTGGTAATCCGTTAATACTTAAAACCAATTCGTCCGATGAAACCGAAAAGCACGTCCACAGAGAAATGAATGTTTGGGGAAGTGGAGGTGCACATTCTACCTATTTTAAAGTGATTGATGAAATAATTATAAATCTGTTTAACAAACCCATAGACGAACAACCCAAAGGTATTTTAGATATGGGTTGTGGCAATGGCGCATTTATTCAGCATATTTTTGATGTTATCGAATACCAAACACTACGTGGTAAACTTCTTGAAGAATACCCATTATTATTGGTTGGAGCCGATTTTAATCAAACTGCATTGAGAGTCACTCGTTCTAATTTAATTAAAGCAGATATTTGGGCTAAAATTATTTGGGGAGATATTGGCAGACCAGATATTTTAGCAAAAGACTTAAAGGAAGATTATAATATAGATTTAAAGGATTTACTTAATGTTCGTACCTTTTTAGACCATAACCGTATTTGGGAAGCACCTAAAAATGCTACTAATCGCGTGAGTAATTCTTCTGGGGCTTATGCTTTTCAAGGGAAACGTATTAGCAATAATATTGTTGAAGATTCGTTGTTGGAACATTTTAAGAAATGGAAACCTTATGTGGAACAATTTGGATTGCTGATTATAGAATTACATACTATAAGCCCACAACTAACTGCTAATAATTTAAGCATAACAGCAGCTACAGCTTACGATGCAACTCATGGTTTTTCTGACCAATATATTTTAGAAGTCGATGTTTTTATTTCTATAGCAAAAGAAGCTGGTTTGTTTCCTAATACCAATTATTTTACTAAATTCCCAAATAACGAATTAGCAACTGTGAGCGTAAATTTACTGAGAGGAACCTAAATAACTAAAATCAATATATAATGAAAAACAACTTACCAAATTTAGCATTAGCCATGTTAAGAATAGGTGCTTCTGCCATGTTATTAACACATGGCATTCCAAAAATTGAAACACTTTTTGCAGATACTGTTTCGTTTTCAGACCCTTTAGGTATTGGTGCAATTTTATCTTTAGTCTTGGTTTTAATAGCAGAAGTTATCGCTCCAATATTCATCATCATAGGTTACAGAACAAAAATCGCTGCATTGTTTCCAATCATTATGACGACAGTTGCACTTTTAATGGTTCATTTTAATGACCCTTTTGCCAAAAAAGAAAAAGCTGTATTCTTTTTATTAGCCTTTTTGGTTGTATTTCTAGCTGGTCCAGGGAAGTATTCCATAGATAGAAGATAAAATGAAAGCTGTTTCTCTAAAAGAAATAAAACAGGAGTTAAACCATCTTACACACAACCAAGTACAAGAACTCTGCTTGCGTTTATTACGTTTTAAAAAGGAAAACAAAGAACTCCTCACCTATTTGTTGTTTGAATCTACAGATGAAAGTAATTATATAGAAAGTGTAAAACATTATATAGATAAACAATTTGAAACAATTAATACAAAAAGCTATTTCTATATCCGAAAAAGTGTACGTAAGATTTTAACCAATACCAAAAAGTATATTCGTTACTCACAACATAAAGAAACCGAAGTAGAATTACTCCTCTATTTTTGTGCAAAACTTAAAAATTTTAAACCTTCAATTAAAAAAAGCCCAAGACTACAAAACACATACAATCGCCAAATAGAATTGATTAAAAAAGTAATAAAAACTCTTCATGAAGATTTACAGTATGATTATAATTTGTCTTTAGAAGAATTAGAAGCTTGATTTATTAGTACTAATTTTTGGAGTTGCGCTTATGGTTAAAATATGGTTCCGTTTTAATGAACTATATTGATCGATAAGCGAAGGTAGTTTTTTACAATTAAAAAGTCAATGGTATAAATAGCTTAATGAAAAATAGTTGTCCACAATTTATTGTCATTTCTCACTTTAAGCAGAATCTATTATTAATTTTGAAGATTCCTACCTTTGCAGAAATGATAAACTATTTAACTCATAATCCTAACCAACAACTCCTTTAACAAATCGCCTTGTGGAACTGCGTTTGCACCTACACCTTTACTTTTTACATCAAACTCACGTAAAGTAGAAATAACCTGACTCACTTTTTTCATTGGGTAATTACGTGCTGCACTTATATATTCATTTACAAAATAAGGGTTAATTCGTAATGCAGAAGCCACACTTCGAGACGATTTATCGTTCAATCCATGATAATATAACAACTGTGAAAAGAAATTAAACAATAACGAAACCGTAACTACCATTGGGTTACTTCTTGGGTTATCGCCAAAATATTTTGCGATTTGTTGTGCTTTAAGCACATCTTTATTTCCCACAGCTTTTCGTAACTCGAAATTGTTATAGTCTTTACTTATACCAATATTTTCTTCTATAAGTTCGGGTGTAATCTGGCTTCCCTTGGGTAAAATAATCTGCAATTTTTCTAATTCGTTATTTATATTACTTAAATCGGTTCCTAAAAACTCAACCAACATTTGTGCAGCTTTTGGCGTTATAGAATAGTCTTTTGGTGACAAAACTCGACGAATCCACTCGCCAACCTGATTTTCGTAAAGTTTCTTACTTTCGTAAACAACACCAATCTTCTTTATAGTTTTATAAAGTGCTTTTCGCTTATCAATTTTTTTGTACTTGTAATTAACAACCAAAACTGTTGTTAGCTGTGGATTAAAAGCATAGTCAACTAACTTTTCAATAGTTCTCGATAAATCTTGAGCTTCTTTAATAATAAGGACTTGGCGTTCTGCCATCATAGGATAACGCTTGGCATTAGCAACAATATCTTCTATGGTAACATCTCGACCATACAAAACCATTTGATTAAAGCCCTTTTCTTCTTCCGAAAGGATATTTTGTTCTATAAAGTCTGAGATCTTATCTATATAATAAGGTTCTTCTCCCATTAAAAAGTAAATGGGCTTTATAATACCATTCTTAATATCTGTTACAAGTTGTTTAACTTCGTCCAAAATAAATAAAATTTCAATTTACAATTCCGATAGCTATCGGAACCAAATTCCAAAATTTAACTCGCTTAGAATTTGTTATTTGAGATTTGAAAATTAACTTTGATAAATTTAAAGTTTGTTAATGCAAGAACTAAATTTTCCAAAGTTTTCGTTCCGATTCAAAAATAGCGAAAATAAAATTTCTATTTTCGATGAAATTCGTAAAAAATTTGTGATACTCCAACCCGAAGAATGGGTGCGTCAACATTGTGTACAATATTTAATTCAAAATAAAAAATATCCGAAATCATTAATTAACGTTGAAAAAGAGTTAAAAGTAAACGATTTACGAAAACGTTATGATATTGTTGTTTATAATAATAACGGAAGTATTTATTTAATTATAGAATGCAAATCGCCAAAAATTATAATAAATCAAAACACTTTTGACCAGATTGCTCGTTATAATTTAACGCTTAATGCTGACTATTTAATGGTAACAAACGGATTAAATCATTATTATTGTAAAATGGATTTTGAAGCAAAACGTTATGAATTTTTAAAAGATATTCCGGAATACAATTTTAAATAAAAGCTAAAAATGAACACAAATAAAATATTTTGGTTAGGTATACTTGGTGCTGTGTTTTTAATCATAACAACTATATTAAGTGGCTTATTGTTCCCAAATTATAACCATGTTGAACAGTTTATAAGCGAAAGTTATGCAATAGGTACACAAAATGGAATCTATTTAAGAGTTTTTGGTTTTATTCCAAGTGGTATTTTTATAACTTTATTCGCTTTTTTTGCAATAAGAATCTTGCCTAAGTCCAAATTAACAACAATTGGGCTTTTAGGATTTGGAATATTCTATGGTATTGGCACAATAATGGTCAGTATATTTCCTTGTGATGCAGGCTGTAATAAAGAATTTATAGACACTAGCTTATCACAACATATTCATAATTTATTTGGTGCTTTTATTTATTTAATCACACCTGTTTGTTTAATTTTAATAGGTGTTAAAGTCAAAGATTGGATTAATGGCAAAACCATTTCCACTATATCAATTTTATGCGGAAGCATTGCAGTACTATTTGTTATGATATTAATGAGTAGTTTAGAAGGTAATTATATTGGATTATACCAAAGAATTATAGAAGCTTCTATTTTATTTTGGATGGTAAATCTTGCCTTTTACATTAAAAACTATAAACATCAATAACATCAATTTGAAAACAGCAATCGTCATATTGAACTGGAACGGAAAAAAATTGCTTGAGCAGTTTTTGCCATCTGTTATTTCTCATTCCAACGAAGCCACAATCTATGTTGCAGATAATGCATCTACTGACGATTCTGTTAATTTTATAAAAAGCAATTTTCCCAGTGTTCAAATTATTCAGAATACAGAAAATGGAGGCTTTGCCAAAGGTTATAACGATGCTTTAAAAGATATTGATGCCGATATATACTGCTTACTTAATAACGATGTGGAAGTGACTGAAAACTGGCTCTCTCCTATTATTAGTATATTTAAAAGCGACCCAAACACTATAATCATTCAGCCGAAAATTTTAGATTATAAACACAAATCCTATTTTGAATATGCTGGAGCAGCTGGAGGGTTTATAGATAAGTTTGGCTATCCTTATTGTCGTGGACGTATTTTTAATACTGTTGAAAAAGATGAAAACCAATACGATGAAATAAACAATATATTTTGGGCTTCAGGAGCCTGTTTTTTTATAAGAAAAAACGCTTTTGTAACACTAAACGGTTTAGACGAAGCATTCTTTGCACACATGGAAGAAATAGATTTGTGTTGGAGAGCAAAAAATTTGGATTACGATATAAAATATATAGGAACTTCAACTGTTTTTCATCTTGGTGGAGCAACACTAAATAATACGAATCCAAGAAAAACTTACCTCAATTTTAGAAACTCGTTATTTATGTTAACTAAAAATATTCCAAAAGGACAGGTATTTTACATCGTATTTATACGACTTTTTTTAGATGGAATAGCTGGAATACAATTTTTAATAACCGGAAAATTTTCTAATTTTATTGCTGTTATAAAATCTCATTTTAGCTTTTACTGGCACTTACCAAAGTTATTAAAACAACGAAAAACACTTCAGCAAAAGAAAAAATACTATCAAACTAAATCTATAGTCTGGTCTTATTTCGTAGATAATAAAAAGACTTTTAATAGTTTATAAAACTGTTAACCTGAGTTAGACCTAATATTTGTTTACAGTTTAGATGAATTTTTATTCAATTCGAAGTCAGATTGTCGAAAGACTAACTGGTTAATTTTAGGAAATTTTACGAGAATTGGGGAAAATTCACTAAATCCAAAGGAAATACAAAGGAAAATAATATTTTTTATGTATTCTGTAAATTAAATCTTAGGTCGAACTCAGGTTGTTAGTAAAAGTTTTGTTAATACTCATTAAAACAAGTCTTTTTTATATATTTTTACTGTTAATATCAATAAAAATTAATTACAAAAATTATGAAGAGAATCCTCTTATTTAGTCTTTCCACAATGCTCTTATTAAGTTCATGTGTATCCAAAAAAGAATTTGCTGCTCTTGAAGCCAGACAAAAAGAAACTAAAGATTTGCTAAATACTGCAACTGTAAAATTAAATGCTTGCTTAACCGACGAAGCTGCAGCTTCAGCTCGTGCAAAAGCTTTAGAAGAACAAATTGCAGACATGCGTAAAACTAATCAAGATTTAATAGTGAGTAATAAAGACCTTACAATGCTAACAGCAAAAGGTGCCGATAATATTGAAAAAACTTTAGAAAGCATGAAGGAGAAAGATTTAAGAATCTCCAGATTACAAGATGCTATATCCCAAAAGGATAGTGTTATGTTAGCGCTTGTAACCAGCTTAAAAAAGGAAATAGGCATCAACGATCCTGACATTGAAATAAATGTAGAAAAAGGAGTTGTTTATATTTCTTTATCGGATAAATTATTATTTAAAAGCGGAAGCTATATTGTAACGACGAGAGCTAAAGAAATATTAGCTAAAGTAGCTATAGTTGTTAATGGAAAACCCGATTTTGAGTGTATGGTTGAAGGTCATACAGACAACAAATCGTACAAAAATGGTGTATTAATAGATAACTGGGATTTAAGTGTGAAACGCTCTACGTCTATTATTCGTATCTTACAAGAACTTGGCGTAAACCCAAGTCGTTTAATTGCTTCAGGTCGTAGTTATTATGTACCATTAGTAGATAATGATACGGCAGCAAACAGAGCAACAAACCGTAGAACCAGAATAATAATATTGCCTAAAATCGATCAATTTTATGATATGATTGAAAAAGAAATGAAAAATCTATCTACTGGTAATTAATTTTGCAAATTGTTATGATTAAGCCCAACCGAAACGTTGGGCTTTTTTTATGAGTTGGGCGTTCCTCTACTTCGTAAAAACTTCGTAGAGTCAGGCTATCCACTATATCTTTTGCTTTGCAAAAGGATTCCGTTTTTATCCTTAACGCAAAATTTTAATGCAGTCTTGTTGCTTTCAACAAAGTTCAACTTTCATCGTATATCATCAACAGTCTTCCGTCTTCTGTCCAATTTATAAAATCTCCAAACTCCCTTTACCTTCTCTAACTACAAAAGGTTCTCCTTCTGAAAAATCTATTATTGTGGAAGGCTCATTACCTCCAAAACCACCATCAATAACTAAATCTACCAAGCTATCCCATTTTTCAAGAATCAGTTCCGGGTCAGTGGCATATTCAATAATTTCATCTTCATCGTATATTGAAGTCGAAACAATTGGGTTTTCCAATTCGCGAACAATCTCTAAAGCAATGGCATTATTTGGCACACGAATACCAACAGTTTTTTTCTTTTTAAATGCTTTAGGCAACGTTTTAGACCCTGGAAGAATAAACGTGTAAGGACCAGGAAGCGCACGCTTTAATATTTTAAAAGTTGATGTATCAATTTGTTTTACATAATCGCTTAAATTACTCAAGTCGTGACACACAAACGAAAAATTAGCTTTTTCTAATTTTACATTTTTTATTCGTGCAATACGTTCCAATGCCTTGGCATTGGTAATATCGCAACCTAATCCATAAACAGTATCTGTAGGATAAATAATTAAACCTCCTTTTTTAAGAATGTCAACGACTCTCTTAATTTCTTTTGGATTAGGGTTCTGTTCATATATTCTTACAAATTCAGCCATAATAGTTATCTTGCAGAGATGATATGCAAAGAAACTAATAAATTTATTATGCCAAATCTAAAACCTGTAATCTTTAATATTCTAATCTTATTTCTTGTTTTATCATGCTCCAATAACGATTCAGAAGTTATTGTTGAACAACCTCTGGAATATTTTGAAGAATTAAATGTTTCTTACGGAAATGATAGCGATCAAAGATTCGATATCTACCTTCCAGCAAATAGGACATTAGATACAAAAGTGATGATTTTGGTTCATGGTGGAGGCTGGTCGGCTGGCGACAAAACAGATATGAATCTTTTTAAAGGTCTTATTCTGCAAGAGCTACCCGATATTGGAATCGTAAATATGAATTACAGATTAGCAGAAACCAACAACAACCCATTCCCTATGCAAATTAACGACATTACTGCGGTTATTGAATATTTAAAATCTAATAGAAATACCTTTGTAATTGATGATGATTTTGGTTTTATTGGTACAAGTGCAGGTGCACATTTATCTATGCTATGGACTTATGCTTTTGATACTGATATTAATATAAAAATGGTAAGCAGTATTGTTGGCCCTACTAACTTTACCGATCCTGCTTACTTAAATAGTTCAGAATTCCAAAACTTGTTTAGCGGTTTTGGAATTAATCTTACAACCGATTTTTTAGAAGAAATAAGCCCATACCACCAAGTTGATACTTCTGCTCCACCTACAATTTTGTTTTATGGTGGCCAAGACCCTCTTATTCCTACAAGTCAAGGTATAGATATGAGAGATAAATTAGTAGAACTTGGAGTTACTCACGAATTTACTCTATATGAAAACGAAGGACATGGCTGGTCTGGAGCTAACGGAATTGATACTTGGAATAAACTGAAAATATTTATACAAACACATTTAGAGTAATACTGAAGACTGAAGACAGAAGATTGAAGACCGAAGACCGAGTAACAAACAACTAACATTAACCAATCACTTCTAATTTTGCAAAACGAAGCAACAATTTCTTTTTGCCTCCATTTTCGAAATTAATTTCGGCTTTTACATCTGCTCCAACACCTTCAATTTTTAAAACCTCACCTTTCCCAAAACGTAAATGTTTTACAAAATTTCCAGCAACTAATTTACTGTTAAACAAATTCGTGTTCCCTTGGGTTTTGGATATTTTCTTTAGGTTTTTTGGTATACTGATTCTAAACTTTTCAGGGTTTTTCTGCAAAGGTTTTTTAAACCGAATTGTATTTGGGGACACATCACCAAAAATACTTGCATCCAACATTGGGTTAAAACGCCTCCCGATAGCTATCGGGACTTCAATTGGAGTAATTATTTCTAAATATTTATCATCAATTTCTTCAATAAACCGGCTCGGTTCGGCATCTATTAATTTCCCCCAACGATATCGCGATAATGCATAAGATAAATACGCTTGTTTTTCGGCTCTTGTCAATGCTACATAAAACAAACGTCGCTCTTCTTCTAACTCACTTCGTGTATTCATACTCATGGCACTCGGAAATAAATCTTCTTCTAGACCAACAATAAATACATGAGGAAACTCCAAGCCTTTTGCTAAATGAATAGTCATTAATGCCACGTGGTTTGGGTCTCCTTTAGTATTATCTAAATCGGTAGCCAATGCAACATCTTCTAAAAATTCAGCTAAAGAATCTGATGCATCTACCAGCTCTTTTTGTCCTTCAACAAAATCTTTAATACCATTTAGGAGTTCTTCAATATTTTCCATTCTGGTCACACCTTCCGGAGTACCATCTTTACCAAACTCCCTTATTAAACCACTGGCTTTTGTAACGTGTTCAGCTAAGTCAAAAGCATTAGCAGTTTGATTGATTACCTGAAAGCTCTCCAACATGGTTGCAAAATTTTGAAGCTTCGTTTTTGTACCTGCATTTAAGTTTATTTCAACCTGATTTATATTTTGCAAGACTTCAAAAATTGTTTTGTTATAACTATTTGCAGCAACTATTAATTTATCGATAGTAGTTTGACCAATTCCTCGTGCTGGAAAATTAATGATGCGTTTTAAAGCTTCTTCATCCGCAGGATTAATAACCAATCTCAAATAGGACAATACATCTTTTATTTCTTTTCGCTGATAAAACGACAATCCTCCATAAATCCGATACGGAATATCACGTTTACGCAATGCATCTTCAATGGCACGAGATTGGGCATTGGTTCGATACAAAACCGCAAAATCGCTATTTGAAAGCTGATTTTGCATTTTACTTTCAAAAACAGTACTCGCTACATAACGGCCTTCATCAGCATCGGTTAATAAACGGTTTACTTTTATTTTTGAACCTTCTTCGTTTGCAGTCCAAATAATCTTATCAAGTTTAGTTTCGTTTTTATCGATTATAGAATTTGAGGCGTTTACTATGTTTTTGGTCGAGCGATAATTCTGTTCTAATTTAAAAACCTTTACATCGTCATAATCTCGCTGAAAATTTAAAATATTATTAATATTAGCGCCACGAAAGGCATAAATACTTTGTGCATCGTCGCCAACAACACAAATATTTTGAAAACGATCTGCTAATGCTCTTACAATTAAGTACTGCGAATGATTGGTATCCTGATACTCATCAACCAAAATATACCGAAACCTATCTTGATACTTTGCTAACACATCTGGAAACCGCGTTAACAGCTCGTTGGTTTTTAATAGCAAATCATCAAAATCCATCGCTCCGGCTTTAAAACAACGATCTACATATTCCTTATATATATCGCCAAGTTTTGGACGTCTTGCCATGGTATCTGCTTCAATAAGTTCTGGATTTTGAAAATATGCTTTAACAGTTATTAGGCTGTTTTTATATGATGATATTCTGGAATAAATCTGTTTATATTTATACACATCTTTATCCAGATTCATTTCTTTTATTATTGAAGCAATCAATCGTTGCGAATCTTGTGTATCGTAAATGGTAAAATTACTTGGATATCCTAAACGATCTGCTTCAAAACGCAAGATTTTCGCAAACACTGAATGAAAAGTTCCCATCCAAATATTTTTAGCTTCGCTATCGCCAACAATCGTTGCAATACGTGCTTTCATTTCACGAGCAGCTTTATTGGTAAACGTTAAAGACAAAATATTAAACGCATCAACACCTTGACTCATTAAATAAGCAATGCGATATGTAAGCACACGGGTTTTACCAGAACCTGCTCCAGCAATAACAATCATAGGACCATCCTTTTGCAAAGTTGGTGCTAATTGTGCTTCGTTTAACTGATTTAAAAAGGTATCCAAATTGCTATATTTTAATGTGTGAATTTAGCCAATGTCTTGCGTATTTTTTAATGGAAATATGATTAATTATAAACAATCCTATATCTACATAATCATTATATAAAATTTGAATATCTTTAGGGCTAAAAATATATTTCTTTATGTACAAATTACTTTTTCTAATAACAATCTGTTTCTGTTCTACTTTCCAAGTAACAGCTCAAAAAAGTAGAATCGATGGAAAGATTATAAAAGATTTTGGTCAAACCTTTAAAGTTGAAAATTTAGATATTAAAACAGATACTACTGTAACTTTCAAGGTTATTTTTGATGTTTCTAAAACTTCGGAAGATAAAAGCATGCCTAACAAATACATTGTTACTGCAGCACGTTTTTTAAATATGCACGCTGATGCAGGTGTAAATAAAGAACAACTGAAGGTAGCTATGACAATTCATGCAAGTGCTTGGCAAGATGTTCTCAATAATAAAGAATACAAAGAAAAATTTGGCGTAGATAACCCAAATTTAAAACTTATAGAAGCACTTGATTCTGCTGGTGTGGATATCATTTTGTGTGGACAAACTGCAATTTTT
>Ga0208879_1001015_pt1 | contig 27555 bp, 21 predicted proteins | sample Knorr_S15_td_Bot_FD_185605 | JGI IMG/M metagenome (GOLD analysis project Ga0208879, IMG submission 185605) | Marine microbial communities from Southern Atlantic Ocean transect - Knorr_S15_td_Bottom_ad_5009_LV_A (SPAdes) (version 2) | ecosystem: Environmental > Aquatic > Marine > Oceanic | place...
CTGGATGCCATCCATAGTTTGTTGCTTCAAAGTTCCCCCACATAGATTGTAGGATATACGGAACTGGTTGACCATATAAAGCGATAGTTTCTTCAGAAGTATCGATGAATTTAGGCATCAAAAGTTCAGCAGAATAATCATTAAGTGTAGCCATAGAAAGTGAGAGATATCCACCCGTACCATGTCCACCCACAGCAAATTTATCGCCAACACCATAAGGGTTACCATTTTCAGCAGCCGATTTCCTCAAAAATCGAACAGCAGTTTTGGTGTCCTGAAGTCCACGGTAAGCCGCTTGAATAAGCGTACTTCTTCTCACATCTTCTGATGGAGAGATAGGATTCCATCCTAAACGGTAGTTAATAGCTACAGCTACATAGCCTTTCTTAGCAAAACGCGTACACATCTCTACAATAGAGTTGTCTGTTTTACTACCCGTAGCTTGTCCATTAACAATAGCAGGAAGGAATGATCCTGTGTGAAGCATGATTACGACTCTTCGGTCAGTAATATCATCACCAACAGGTTCGTAAACATCCATGTAAAGATCTTCGAGAGCTGGTGCTTGTGTAATGATGCCGATATTGGAACCGTACACTACATTTGAGCTGACCGTTACATCATTAAAAATCTCATCGAGGTATCTAGTTTGCGCATTGGCAAAAGACATACCCAGAATCACAGCGATTGCCATCATTCTAAAAGCAAGGTTTTTCATCTTGTAGAGGGTTTTATAAAGTTAAAATTCACTTAAATATAGATGTTTTATAAGTTCCAAACAAATGTAATAAACTATATTTCAGCGCATTGTTAGGCTATCATTCGAAAAAAAACTAAACATTTGGGTAGTTGGTATTTAGCGAATAACATATTTAGATATCAAATTGTAAAGATATGTACATCATACGCCCAACTCTTGGGCCTCCATAAACCTGAAAAGTTTGAACATCTAATAGGTTAGATGCTCCAATTTTTACAAAAGCTTTCAATTCAGGTATTTCTTTATTGATTTGAGCATCCAATTGTGAGTAGCTAGGTACAATTCCCGTAAATTGTGGTGAGCCTTCGAAAACAAATCCTTCCACCCATTTGTAATTTACACCCAAACCCCAGTGTTGAGTTCCGCCTGCAAAATTTATATCTCTTGCGGATACCCCTATATTGAATTTATGTTCAGGAGTGTTATAGGCTGGAATAATTGGATCGTCAGCTCCTTTTTTATTCAATTTATTCCAAGAGTAATTCCCATTAATAGTCATGTGTTGACTAAGGAAGTAATTCATTCCAATAGTGAAACCTTTAGTGCTCACTTTGTCCTTTGCATTTGCAGCAACTCTGTATCCTTGAATGGAAGGGAGTAGGATATCATTGTAATTATCTATAGTATCTCCCACAGCTTCAGCCCACCCATCAATAACATCTTGTTGGTTAGCAACCTTAGTAGAGCCAAATTTAAAAGAGGCTCCGGTTTGGTAACCAATAAAGTCTGTATATGAACTGTAGTAAGCACTTACATCTACATAAAGCTTGTTGAATAAGGTAGTTCTGTAACCTACTTCAACAGTTTTCACTTTCTCTGGTTGAATAGGGTCTACTTGCATAAAACCACCTAAAAGAGCATCAGGGTTATAAACTGCCCCTATAAAATACTGTTCTAAAGAATCGATATTCACGAAATACTCATCGAAACCAAATCCGTCGTTATTCCCTAAAAGTATTGCAGGTCCAACGTCATAATTTAAATACTGATCGGTAAGAGTTGGATTTCTGATGGCTGATGATAATGAAACCCTAATGACATCTTTTTCAGAAGGGGTATAAACTATAGACGCAGCAGGAGAGAAAAGATAATCGAAATTTTGATTTTTATCCATTCTCATCGTTGCAGATAATTTCAAGGTCTCGCTCAGGAATTCTTTGTGAAATCCTGCATAGACACCAAATTCTTTGTTCGTTATTTGTTTGTCTGTAATTAAGGTGTCTATTACAAAATTATGTGTTGATGTAATTGTGGTATCTCCCACCAATTCATTATTAACAATAATCCAGTTGATAATGGTGTCGTTTGTTAGAATAGGATTGCCTAATGCATCATAGAGAAATCTGTTTTCAAAATTTTGTACGAACCCATCGTCAAAGATACTTCCATCAGAGTCGGGTTTATACATACGTGCATTTGCCCCTACTGTAAATTTACTCTTACCAATATCAAATTTGTATTCTGCTTGAGCATGGTATAGTTTCGATTTATCGTAGAACATAGTTCCACCAACTAGGTTACCATTCTTATCATACCTAGTTTGTGTAGTAATATTATTGAAGGCTTCCTCAAATTCGGGAGTGCCAGGTTGTAGGTATGCGTAGCCTTGTTGTCCAACCATATTATTTATGGAGTCGGAAACCAACTGATGAAATCCAACTAAAGCATCTTGGTTCGCGTCTAAAACTGATTGAGCATTATTTTGCCAAGCTTCATAAAACCCTGGGTCTAGAATGTCAGGTAGCCCATTTCCATTGGTATCTTCATTTAACACTTCAATAGGAACCCAGCCTTCAAGTTGCTGTATTTGTGGCACATAATCTTTCCACAGGGTGGCATAATCACTCGCCCAGGTAAAGTTATCTTTGGCCATGTTCATTAAAGAATTGGCAGTGGCTACGATATCATAAGTGTTCGCGGCATCTTCATGAGTTTCATATAAACGAATAAAGAACTTGTCTTTTTGACGAAATTCTAATCGGTTCTGATAGAACTTCAAATTTTTCAGACTAAATCTATTATCACCTTGATAGATGGTTGTTCCAGTTCCGTAGTTCGTTGAGTAAATTAATTCTGTTTTTTCAGTAGGCTTATAAAAGAAGCTACCATTCATTTTGAAGTTTTCAGTATTGTAGTCAGCAAGATCTTCTTCTTTATAACCTGTACGGTGGAAGGTTCCTAAACCAGGGAATTCTTTAATATCATTCCATTCGGCATAATACTCATCGCCATAAACATTTACAGCATCGTAGCCACCCGGATTGAGTATCGATGAAGGAGTGTCATAGGCTTGGTCATAGTTATTTGCAACCCAGTCAAAAGCGCTCATCCGAAAGAAGTTGAATTTGTATCCAAGCTTATCTTCCCCTTGTGCATTCGTATATACATCAGCCATTCGAATAGCAATTTCACTTAAGTCTCTATCGCCTCCTTTTATTTGCGCTGAAAATCCCCTAAATTGAAAAGGGTCTTTAGTTTCCATACTTATCACGCCATTAAAGGCATTCGGGCCGTATAATGCTGAATTAGCACCTACTATAATCTCTATCTTTTTTAGGTCTAGCTCTGAAGAGCCCAAAAAGTTCCCCAAGGAGAAGTTTAAACCTGGCGATTGATTGTCTACACCATCGATAATCTGAAGGGAGCGTACAGGTGATGTTGAATTAAATCCTCGAGTATTAATGATTTTAAACCCTAAACTTGCCGAGGTTACATCTACTCCTTTAAGTGCGCCTAAACCTTCGTAAAAACTCGCAGCAGGGGTTTCTTTAATTGCAATAATATCCATTACTTCAACTGTAATAGGAGATTGCTTTTGTTTTTCAGTTAATCGAGAATCAATGATAACTACTTCAGAAAGGACTAATTTGTCTTCAGTTAAGAAAATACTAAGAGCTTTAGTAGATTGCACGTTTACTGTTTTCAGTGTGAAGCCAATAAATGAAACTTCTATCTCAGCAGGTAATGATGAAACTTCGATTTGAAAAAAACCATCGAAATCAGTCATCGTTCCTTTACCTGAATTTATTACAACAATGTTGGCTCCAATTAATGTTTCCTTTGACTTACCGTCGTATACAGTACCTTTAATGGTATGCTGAGCACTACTGTTAATAGTAATGAACAAGAAGAATAAAAAGGAGAGGAGGTTTCTAGATTTCATCTGAAATATTAGTTTAGGTTATCCCAAAAATAAGAAAACCTTGTTTAATAACTTAGTGCAACACCATTGATTTAAGTAAGATATACTAACAATCGTAGTATTCTATGCTTAGAATACAAATATTGTTATTTTTCGCATCCATTTTTAATTGCCTAATTTATAGTGGTTTGTCTACGTCTTTTTGTTGTGATTAATGTAGATCTGAAATTTTCCAATTGTTTAGTTCTTTTATTATATTTAGCAGTAATCTTTAAACTTCGTTCGTGATTGAACCTACAGTTTTAGCAATTCCATTTTTCGGTCTAATAATAGTAGTCGAATTGTATCTCTCCTATACGATGCAATCGCATAATTATAAAAAGTTAGATGTTTTTGGGAGTATTTCAATGGGCATAGGTAGTATTCTAGTGGGGATTGTCACTAAGGGGTTTATCTTTTTAATTTATTCTTTTGTATTTCAGTATCGATTGTTTGATTTTGAAATGACTTGGCCTATCCTCATCGTCTTGTTTTTTCTGGATGATTTCTGTTATTACTGGTTTCACAGAATAAGTCACGGCTCTCGATTTTTATGGGCTTCACACAGTATCCACCATTCTTCACAGAAATACAATTTGACCACGGCTTTGCGTCAAACTTGGACTGGCGATTTAACAGGGACCTTTTTGTTTTGGATAGCACTTCCGTTTATTGGCTTTGCACCTGAATGGGTGATGGTTATGAAGTCGATTAGTTTAATCTATCAGTTTTGGATACATACCGAATTGCTGAATAAATTCCCTAAGTGGATTGAATTTATTTTTAACACGTCATCACATCATCGGGTGCATCACGCTATACAAGATCAGTATCTCGATAGAAATCACGCAGGAGTTTTAATTATTTGGGATCGTATGTTTGGGACTTTTGTTCCCGAAGAAGAGAAGCCTATTTATGGACTAGTAAAAAACATCAACACCTATAACCCTTTAAATATTGCTTTTTATGAGTGGTGGCAAATCCTAAAAGATCTGCGAATGAATGTTGGCTTTTTCACCAAGTTGAAATATGTTTTTTATCCTCCCGGGTGGAGTCATGATAATTCGAGAATGACTTCGGCAAAATTGCGTTCTCAGTATTATAAAAATCCGAGAAAAATTGATTCATAAAAAAAGCCTCCCTATAAAAGGAAGGCTCTAATTATTTATACTTTGTACCTAGTACCTCGTGTTTATTTCTTTTCTAAAGCTCTTCTAAACTGAATGAAATCATCGTAGTCCATCAATTTATCGTGATGAGAACTCGGCATAATCTCAACAATTCTATTCGCTACCGATTGAATTACTGTATGGTCATGAGAAGAGAATAACATCGTGCCCTTAAAGTCTTTCATTGCATTGTTAAGTGCTTGAATCGATTCAAGATCCAAGTGACTAGTAGGCTCATTAAACATGAGTAAGTTAGCTTCTTTTAACATCATGCGCGAAAGCATACACCTTACCTTTTCACCACCCGATAAAACTCTGGCAGATTTAAAAGTTTCTTCACCGCTGAATAGCATTTTCCCTAAGAAACCTCTTACATACACTTCGTCTTTTATTTCAGAGAACTGACGTAGCCAATCTATTAGGTTGTCATCGGTATTAAAGTATTCAGCATTATCGTTTGGAAGATATGCTTGGGTGATGGTTTGTCCGTAAGAGAAGGTGCCTGATGTAGCTTGTTTTCTTCCATCTAAAATATTGTACAAGGCAGTAAGTGCTATTTTGTTTTCAGCTAGTATAGCAACCTTATCACCTCTATTTACTTTGAAACTTAAGTTCTCAAATAAAAGCGTACCATCATCAGCATGTGCTGTTAGCGAATTTACATCAAGTATTTGATCGCCTGCTTCACGCAGTTGGTTGAAAATAATTGCTGGGTATTTACGGCTAGATGCTTGAATATCATCTAGGTTAATTTTTTCTAATAATTTCTTACGACTCGTTGCTTGCTTACTTTTAGAAGCATTGGCGCTAAAACGAGAGATGAACTCCTGAAGCTCTTTACGCTTGTCTTCAGCTTTCTTGTTTGCCGAAGAACGTTGACGCAAGGCCAATTGACTCGATTCGTACCAGAAAGAATAGTTACCTGTAAATAGGTTGATTTTCCCAAAGTCGATATCGGCAATATTCGTACAAACTGTATCAAGGAAGTGACGGTCGTGAGAAACCACAATCACTGTATTCTTAAAGTTTAGTAGGAAATCCTCCAGCCATTCGATGGTTTTTAAATCCAAGTGGTTGGTAGGCTCATCGAGGATGAGTACATCCGGATTACCAAATAAGGCTTGAGCTAGTAAAGCTCTCACTTTAACGCTTCCCTCAAGGTCCTTCATTAATTTATAGTGATCCTCAGCAGGAATACCTAGACCACATAATAGGTTAGACGCGTCTGGCTCTGCATTCCATCCATTCATCTCCTCAAACTCAACCTCCAAATCAGCGGCTTTAATACCGTCCTCTTCATTAAAGTCAGGCTTGGCATAAATAGCATCTTTCTTCTGCATCAATTCCCATAGATCTTTGTGACCCATGATTACGGTGTTCAATACCGAAACCTCATCGTAAGCAAAATGATCTTGACTTAGTACAGCCATACGTTTTCCAGACCCTAAACTTACTTGTCCAGTATTTGCCTCCATCTCGCCAGCCAACACCTTCATGAAAGTAGATTTTCCGGCACCGTTGGCACCTATCATTCCATAGCATCTTTCGCCGTGGAATTTAACGTTGACGTCATCAAATAATACCCTTTTCCCGAACTGAATGGAAACGTTAGTTGCAGTAATCATAGTGCTAATTTTGAGGCCGCAAAGGTAGGCATTTTTTTAGCTTTTAATGCTTAGCTATTAGTTTTTAGAGGCCAGATGCTTTAATTTCGAATTTTGGAATGAATGCTTAAATGAAAATTGAATTTATGACTTCAAATACAGTTTTAAAAACAGGTGCTTTATTTGCCGTTTTTGCAGTAGTAATAGGCGCTTTTGGGGCACATGGATTGGAAGATTTATTAGTGGAAAATGGAAGGGATGCTACCTTCGAAACCGCTGTGAAATATCATTTCTACCACAGTTTTGCTTTATTGATTGTTGGCTTATTGATGAAGTCTATGGATGCTAAGTACTTAATATGGTCGGCTAGATTATTCGCCCTTGGGATTCTTGTTTTCTCCGGATCTCTTTATATACTCACGATTACAAATATGACCTTTCTCGGTGCTATAACACCAATTGGAGGCGTGCTCTTTATATTGGGTTGGCTTTCGCTTTACAAAGGAATTAAGTCGTCATAATCTAGTTCAGGATATCACACTATAGAATTGCATAAAAAAATACCACTCCAAAAATTTAGAGTGGTATTCCTTTTTATGTTTTAATCCATGGTTTACCGACTAAAGTCTAAAGACCATCGACCAATGTTTATTGTCTATTAATGATCGTGTCCAGCATGACAGCTGTCGTCGCATATATGTCCTTCTTCACCATGTGCTAAATGACAAGCTTCAGGAGTACATGCATCAGAACACACATGCGCTACATATTGAGCATCAGGTGCTGGCGGCGGCGGCGGAGTCTGTGCTTCCGTTGGCTCAAGTGGTATTGGTGCTTCTACCGCTTTGGTAGATTCGGTTCCTTGATTACAAGCACTCATCGCTAAAAAAGCAAAGAGGCTCATGATTCCAATAATCTTTCTCATAATGTTTGAATTTTATTGATTCAAAGCAATTTACGAAAAAATGCTTTAGTGAATAGTTAACAGTTCGTGTCATTCTGAACTTGTTTCAGAATCCCTTCATTAAGGCACTCGTATGAATAAGGTTCAAATTTGAGATATTTTCAATCTTGAATTTTCAACTTTCAAACATTTACACCAAATCCAGCTGCTTTGTATTCTCCACTCTGTTTCGAATCAAAAACTCATCAATAGTTTCGAAATGCTCAATGACTCTTTGGTCTTTAAATTCAAACACCTTATTGGATAATCCCTGAAGGAAGTCACGATCGTGAGAAACTAAGATAATAGTTCCGTCAAAGTTCATTAAAGCTTGCTTTAATACATCTTTAGATTTCAAATCTAAGTGATTGGTTGGCTCATCGAGGATTAACACGTTTACTGGCTCTAATAGTAGTTTCACCATTGCTAGGCGCGTTTTTTCACCACCTGATAGGAAACGTACTTTTTTGTCTATCGTATCTCCAGAGAACATAAAACCACCAAGTATCGATTTGATATGTGATCGAATATCGCCTTTTGCAATTTGATCGACCGTTTGAAATACTGTTAATTCTAAGTCTAATAAGGACGCTTGATTTTGTGCGAAATAACCAACTTTAGCATTATGACCTAATCCACAAGAACCTTCAAAATCTATTTCCCCCATGATGGCTTTGATCATGGTAGATTTCCCTTCACCATTTCTACCTACAAACGACACCTTTTCTCCACGTGCAATGGATAGATTGGCATTTTTGAATACAATATGCTCGCTATAAGATTTGGATAAATCGTCTGCAGTAACAGGGTAATCACCTGATCGTTGAGAAGGAGGGAAGCGTAAGTTTAGAGAGGAGTTATCGACTTCGTCAATTTGTAAAATCTGTAATTTCTCTAGCATCTTTTCGCGAGAATTTACCTGATTCGTTTTTGAATAGGTGCCTCTAAATCGTTCTATGAAAGCTTTATTGTCGGCAATGAATTTCTGTTGCTCATTATAAGCTTTTATCTGCTGTTCACGACGTTCCTCTCTCAATTGAAGGTAATGGGAGTATTTCGCCTTATAATCGTAAATACGACCCATAGTAACCTCAATCGTTCTATTGGTAATATTATCAATAAAGGTTTTATCGTGAGAGATAACAATTACCGCCTTGGCTTTGTTAAGTAAAAAGTCTTCTAGCCATATTACAGATTCAATATCAATATGGTTGGTTGGCTCATCAAGTAAAACTAAATCAGGTTTTTGAAGAAGGATTTTCGCCAATTCAATTCGCATTCTCCAACCACCACTAAACTCACTAGTTTGACGCGTAAAATCTTCTCTTTTGAAACCCAATCCAGAGAGCGCTTTTTCTACTTCAGCATCGTAGTTGACATCTTCTATGGAATAATATTTCTCACCTAACTCAGAAACACGCTCTATGATAGTCATGTATTGATCCGATTCATAATCCGTTCTGGTTTCAAGCTCTTTATTGAGCTTTTCCATTTCAGATTTCATCTCAAAAACACTGGCAAAGGCTTTCGAAGCTTCTTCGAAAACAGTACAATCATCTTCGGTTAACAAATGCTGAGGTAAATAAGCTATTACGGTATCGTTAGGGCATTGAACAGAACCACGGTTCGCCTTTTGAACGCCAGCAATAATCTTCATCATGGTGGATTTTCCTGCTCCGTTCTTTCCCATCAATGCGATCTTATCGTTCTCATTGATTACAAAAGAAACATCACTAAAAAGTGTATCTCCACTAAATTCTACTGCTATACCGTTAACTGAAATCATAATGCCCTTTTTTTGAAAGGCGCAAAGGTAGGGAATTAAGCTAGTTTAAGGTTCGGTACCTTTTATAATTGGAAACCTATCTTTTTCTCATTTACACATGGCTTATATAGCTTACTGGCCTGTTTTCGAATCCAATTTCATATGTGATTCCACTCAGGACAAATCCCTTGAGATTAATTAACTTTATTGTCCTAATTAATTTAAAAATAAACATTATGAAAACTATTTTATCAATTTTCGGCTTATCTCTACTTTTAGTAGGATGTCAAATGCAAACAGATAATTTTGCAATGGATTTGTTTGAAAAAAATTCTCAAACGGTTTTATCAGAGTTAGATGCCTTTCAGAATGAAAGGTTTGATAAGAGTATTTATGCGAAAGACTTTACCTTTCTAAATACTAGTTTCGGAGAAAAGGATTCTATTGGTATTGATGTACTTGAGCAGCAGAATGAGGAGATGTGGAAGATGTATGATTTCAAATTGCTTACAGATCCTTTAGTTTTACTTCCTGGGGTAGATTCTGAAACAAAATTACTAGATGGTTCTGTACGTTATTATGCAGAGTGGGAGATTACTCGTACCGAAACCGATTCTACAGAAGCTAAAAGAGCAACCTTACTTTTATATGAATCTTTTGATTTTGATGATAAGGGTAAAATTCAAATACAACAATATTATGGTGATGTGGCAGCTCTATTTATGTATCTAAACAGTGATTTGTAATTTGCTAGTGATTCTTAAAAAAAGCTCATTTAACTAAAAGGGCTTTTTTTGAGTCAAATTTTGAAAGAATGCTATATGCAGGTTGTCTACCATTTATCAACCAATATCTCATTTAACTCCTGAATAGGTAAGCCTACTACATTAAAGTAAGAGCCTTCAATTTTGGTAATTCCAATGGCGCCAATCCATTCTTGAATGCCATAAGAACCTGCTTTATCGAAAGGCTTATAGTTTTCTATATAATAATCAATTTCAGAAGCTCTAAGCTCTTTAAAATACACTTTGGTAGTATTCGAAAAGGAAATAGTTTTACCGCTAGATTTGATACAAACACCTGTAATCACTCTGTGACTTCTATTTGATAAGCTTTGAAGCATTGTCGTTGCTTCTATTTTGTTTTTTGGTTTCCCCAGTATTTGCTCATCCAGAACTACAACGGTATCTGCTGTAATAATTAATTGTTCTTTCTTAATATCTGTAAATGCCGAGGATTTTAGCTTGGCTAGATATTCGGCAACTTCAGTAACTTCAAGATTATCAGGAAATACTTCATCAACTTCACACACTTCAACGGTGAATTCTAAGTCTAAAAGAGCTAGTAATTCTTTTCTCCTTGGAGACTTCGAAGCTAAGATGATGTTTTTCATGTTATTTGGTCGTTAGAATGTGGTCTTTGGTCGGTAGAGTAGTGATTCTGTTGAACTACAATATATAAATAGCCTCCCCAATTTGGGACCTGCCTGCCAGTATAGGCTGGGTGTCACACAGTGACATAGGGTAGGTTAGATAAAAAACAACATACTTAGAATTCCAGTAAGGATGATGAATTTATTGAGCTTGCTAATATTTTCGTAATCATTAGGCTCACGGGCTTTGTACACCCAAATGTTCATTAGGAACAAAGGAGCTATCAGTAGCGTTATTGCATAGCTAACGGCCCAGATATGTGTCTTGAATTCGTAAACAGAAATGGCAACAACCATTAATGCTGCTAGAATACTCAACCACTTAACAAACTCTTTTGATTTGCTAATACCCCATACAGCTGGCAAAGTGTGAATGCCATATTTCTCGTCTCCTTGAATACCTTTAAGATCTTTGATGATTTCGTGCATGAAACTACAAATGAATGCAAATCCTGCATAAACACTTATCAAGATGATTAGGTGAGGAGTAGAGGCGATATCGATTTTTGGGAATAATTCGAAAGCCGCCAGTGAAAAAACAAATAAGGCCGATAGGATAGCAACGATTAGATTCCCAATAAAGAATTTCTTTTTCAGTCGAAGACTGTACTCCCACAGTAGGTAAGCAACAAGTGCAAGTATACCTCCCAAAGCGAGGTAGTGAACTTTATAAGCGATATAAAAACCTAGAAAGACACCAGTTCCCGTAATCAGAACATGAAGCATTAAGGCAACTCTTCGTTTGATACTACGACCTACTAATACATCTTCTTCGTGATTTTCCACATCAACTTGTATGTCGAAATAGTCGTTTATGACATAAGCTCCAGCTGCAATTAGTAACATGCTAAATACCAATAGGGCAAATTCTAAGTCGCCTAAAACTTGATCTTTTCCATAGGTTGGGATTAGCAAGCTATAGCGCAACATATACTGTATGAGGGCCATTATTAGCAAGTTAGGTAAACGTATGAGCTTAAGATATTTCACTAGATAGAAGGGGTATGAGAATTATCCGACCATTTCCCTTGTACTTTCATGGTTTGCTCAATCACATCTCTTGCGCAACCTTCACCACCTTTTTTGAAGGATACGTACAGGGAAATATCTTTAATCTCCTGTGCCGCATTTTCAGGACAACATGGTAAGCCCACTTTTTGCATCACTTCCCAGTCGGGCATATCATCACCCATATACAAGATTTCATCAGGATTCAACTCGTGAATGCTGATTAATTCTTCCAATGCATCAACTTTATCATTGCAAGCTAAATACACATCGTGAATACCTAAACGATTCATGCGTGATTTAACTGCTGTTGAGCTTCCACCAGTAATTAGTGCAACGGTATAGCCTTTTTTAACGGCCAATTGCAGTGCATAGCCATCGCGAGTACTCATTACTCTTATTTGTTCTCCGTCGGGTAAAAGTGTTATACTACCGTCGGTAAGAACACCATCGCAATCGAAAACAAAAGCTTTTATATGAGCAAGTTTGGTTTTATAATTCATTTTCATTTTCCGAAATAATACTTTCTGTAAGCAATTTATAAATATCGTAATAATTCCCTTCTTTCAGGTATTCAAAATGTTTTTCAATTGTTTCGCTATCCTTTCGTATAGCAGGACCTGTTTGTACTCCTTTAGGCTTGTGCCTTTTAATCTTGGCTGCCGTTTCCTTAATTAAGGGCTGAAGTATTTCTAATGGGATATCTTCTTTGTGTAAAATATCATCAGCAATCATATACATAAAGTTGCTAAAGTTACATGCAAAAACTGCCGCTACATGTAAAACCTTACGCTGATGAGAATTGATATTATACACCATAGGACTCAAGAGTGTCGCCAAGCGCATCAAAAGATTGTAATCTTCGCTTTTCGAGGCTTCAATACAAAAGGGAATGGTCTTAAAGTTGAGTTTTTTCTCCTTTGAAATGGTTTGTAAAGGATAGAAAACTCCTCTTCGCTTCGTAGGAATTACATCTTGCTCAATAGCACCAGATGTATGTACTACTAATTTACCTTTCAGATTTATATTTCTAGCTAAGTCTTCAATTGCAGAGTCTTTAATTGCTAATATATAAAGATCAGCATCTTGACTTATATCTGCTATACGCGTTGTGAAATCGCAGCCTAATTTGCTTGATAAGTCAATAGCAGGTTCTACCGAACGGTTGTAAATCTGAAGGATGTTTTGCCCCTTATTTTGTAGCTCCTGAGCAAGGTGCCAAGCCACATTTCCGGCTCCAATGAGTACTATATTTAAACTTAGTTTGCTCATTTTGCAATACGACTAAGGTTTTGACTTTTTGAATAATTGAATCACGGCAATTAAGGTTCCAACCGCCATTAAGACCATTCCGATCCATAAGAGGTTAATATACGGAAAGATAATTGCTTTTAATACGATGAAAGGCTTCTCGTTATCAATGTGCTCAAAGGCTTTTATTTGAATGCTTCCTGCCTCGGTATTTACATCGCTGAATACAAATTTATACTTCAGGTCGCCGTCGATTAAGAATCCAGGAAAATACTGAGCGGTATTATTCTTTACAGCATAAATAGCTTGCGTAGAACTTTCTTCACCCAACATATTCTTCATTCTGATCTTAGCAATCAGCATAACGTCTAAAGCCGTTTGGCTACTCAAATCATTTTTAGTGCTAACCATCAAGCTATCGAGGTAGAGAAAGTGTTTGTCGTAGATTACTGAATCACCTTGATTGATGTTAATCAGACTCTCGTGATGATAAGGGTCGTTTGAATCGTGCTCATCAACATCGGCATAGGTGAGATGTGTATAAACATCGTAGAGCAAGAAGTGTTCAGTTGCAGGTTCAGCAACATTCCCCATGATTTCGTTCAGCTGAATGAAAGGATCCAAGCTAAATTGGAATTCTAGTTGTCCTGCTTCATTTTTTTCAAAGTACTCAATATGATAATTCATATTGATGCCTTTTAAAGTGTCGTACTTATAGTGCACGTAATAATCGCCCATGGCAACCGTATCACCTTTTTCAAGCAGTAGGTTTTCGTTGCTTGGGAAGTCTTTGGCAATAAAACTATCATTCTTAGAAATCACCTGTTTATTGGCGTTACTAAGAAGGGCTCCCATTACCACAAAGGCGAATCCCATATGTGCTATCGAAGGACCTGCAATTCTGAGTTTCCCTTGCAATATTCTTCTCCAATAATCGAAATTGGCAATAGCAGCAAAAATAGTCGCCCATAAAAGCACTACATATAAAAGGTGCCACATGTCGAGACTATAGGCGAGAAGCATGGCTAAAAATGCAGAACTGATAATGCTGAAACTCAATTGTTTTCCTAGTTTCTTGAGATCTGTTTTCTTATAGGATAAAAATTGTGAGACACCAATGAGTACCACTATAATCAAGGCAAATGGTGTTTGCCATGAATTGTATAATGCAATAGCATCAATTGGAGGTGCCATATGCGTCCCCAACACTTTATTGATTACTGGTAATGATGTAAACCAAGTAATCTGGAAAGCCGAGATAAATAATACCATGGCTCCTATGAACATCCAAAACTCTCTCGAGCTGGTTTCCTCATCCTTTTCAATAGTAGGAATATGCTTATATCTACTGATGAATAGGTAAGCTGAAACAAGAACAAATGTCAATAAATAGATAAGCAGTTGGTCTGGTAGTCCACCCGCAAAGGCATGAACCGATGTGTCACCTAAAACACCACTTCTTGTTAAATACGTAGAGTATAGGATGAGTAAGAATGTAAGTATGGTAAGTGCAAATGTTGCGCGTAGAGCCGATTTTCGTGCTTTAAAAATCAGCATAAGATGTGCTGATGCAACTAGGGTGATCCACGGAACTAAAGATGAGTTTTCTACGGGATCCCATGCCCAGAAACCACCAAAAGAAAGTGACTCATAAGCCCAAGCACCGCCCATTAAAATCCCTGTACCTAACACCAATACCCCAGTAAAAGCCCAAGGAAGAGCTTCCTTAACCCATTGTGTATATTGCTTTTTCCATAAGGCAGCAATGGCATAGGTGAAAGGAATCATAGTCAATGCGAATCCTAGGAATAATACTGGAGGATGAATCACCATCCAGTAGTTTTGTAGTAGTGGGTTCAATCCTCTACCATCCATAAACTGTGGAATCTTTTGAAGATAATCTACCATCTCAGTCCAAGGGAGACCAATGTTTTCTTCTAAGTTTCGGATTAAAATAAAAGGTGTACTTCCTACTTTTACTCCAAAAACATAGATACCCAAGAGCATAGAGCTCAGGAATACCTGAATAATAGAGACAATACTCATTACTGAGAATTCCCATTTATGTGCTTTTTTAATCAGAATCCATCCTAAAAGTACATTCCAAAAAGTCCATAAGAGGAAACTACCCTCTTGACCTTCCCAGAAACAGGATAGCATATAGCGTGCAGGTAAATCTAGAGAAGAGTGCTGCCATACGTATTGATACTCAAAATAATGATTGTAAATCATTATGAAAAGCGTAGCAACAATACCTATTACCGATATACCGTGAATGATAAAAGCTGCTCTGGCTACTTTTCGCCAATCACTTTGGTCTGTATTATTTTTTGAGGCTTTATAAAAACAAAAAGCGGCGAGAATTGCTGCTACGAATGCTATTGAAATAAAGGCTTGCCCAATATTCCCAATAAGCGTGTGTTCTCCAATGTATTCCATATCTTAAGGAAGTGCAATAGAAGTTTGTTCTTCTAGTTGTTGTTCGTTGTATTTCGAAGGGCATTTCATCAGAATCGTATTGGCTACAAACCCTGAATCGGTAGCGAAGCCCGTCATGGTAATTTTTTCTGAACGCTCGAAGTCCTGTGGCTTGGCATCGTGGTAATACACCTTACGCTCATTAGCAAGCGAGTCGGTAGCATAAAATGTCAAGAGGTTTAAACGAGGTTTAAACGAGATTTCCTTCTCTTTGTTAAGGTCACCAATTACCGTAAACTCTTTACCCATGCGTTTTTCGGCATCGGCAAAAGTAATATAGGTGCTGGCATTATAGGTTAGCGAAAGTACTACGCCGATAATTACAGCAATAAGAAGGATTAGTACAATTTCGGTTTTTTTCATCCCTTTATTTTTCTTCGAGTTTTTTCACTCTTTTATCCATGCACACTAGGTAAACCATCAAGCCAATAAAGATGATAGCTATTACGGCAACAACTACATAGATTTTACCGTTTGAGCGCATTACATCTGCCATCTCAACACTTTGAGCTAGGGCAGGACTCATCATAAATAAGCAAAGTAAAATAGTGCTAATGAAAGTCTTCATGTTCTTATTTATTTTCCTTGTTGATTTCTAAAACTTTAATTCGGAAACGCAATTGAGCGATCCACGATCCTATTAAGATCCATCCGATAACAGCTGGGTAGAATACCATACGCATGCTATTGTTCATATCGTAAGTTCCAAAGGCAGGATTCCCACCATTACCAGGATGTAGGCTATCGGCCATGCGAGGTAGTACACCAATAAATACGATCATCATTACAAAGGCGATGATATTGTAAATAGCGCTTACTCTAGCTTTGGCATCTTCGTTTTCGATACTATTTCTTAGGATGAAGTAGGCTAGGTAGATGAGCATGGTTACGGCAACACCGTTTAGCTTAGGGTCGTTAACCCAAAAAGCACCCCAAGTAAATTGAGCCCAAATCATTCCCGTTGTTAAACCTAAAAGAGCAATAAACATACCAGTTGAAGCCAGAGCTTCAGCTTTTAAGTCTCGTACTTTATCAAAACCACTAAGGTATTTAACACTCTGAACCATGGACATCAGCATCAAAAAGATCATGCTGAACCACATGGTAACGTGAAAGTATAGATTTCTAATGGTTTCGTTGAGGATGTTAAGATGCGGAACTGGCATCAGTAAACCTGCGATAATACTGTATAAAACGAGTATGATACCCAGGATTTTCCACCATTTTATTTGCATAGAAAAGCCGTGTTTTTTTAGTCCCTCCAAAGGTATGGAAATAATAGATAAGAGAGTAAGACGCTAACAATATTTAACAGAAGCAGAAAAAGAAGCTGATTCCATGCGATGAAATCGGGAGCTTCTACCAAACAAAGTTGTGAAGTCTTAATAAGATTTAGCAATAAAGGGAAGAGTAATGGAATGCTTAAAACGGCCATTAAACCTGCACTATTATTGGTTTTTGAAGCTATCCCTGCTACCAGGGTTAAAACAGAAGCGATTGCTGAACTCCCCAAAATAAGACTTAAAATAAAACTGACTTGACTCGTAATAGGGTTTCCTAGGAACAGACTGTAAATACCGTAACTCAATAAGGTAAGGACTACGAGTAAGCCACTATTATAAAGTGATTTTGATAGTATAACGGCTCTAGGCTTGGCAAGGGTATAATAGAATAATGCTTGCTGACTTAATTCGCGCTTAAAGCTCTGTAGGCTAGCGTTAATAGCAGCAAATAGTGTGATAATCCAAAAGAGTGCTACCCAAGAACGTTCGTTGATTGTTCCCTCAAAAGTTAAAAAGGCTACATAAGTAGTACTTAACACATACAATAACATGCTGTAAAGCGCATAGCGCTCTCGCCAATTAAGGGTGATATCTTTCTTTGTAAGATGCCAGATTTGTTGCAACATAGGCGCAAAGATAAGTATTTAAGAGTCTAATCAGAATACTTTAAGTACTTCAAGTACAGGAAATACTTCAAGTAATGAAATATTGTCATCGCCTCATCTGTCTAAGGATTAACCTTGTTTAACGATTATTAACAATAGCCCTTATTTTGGCTATGAACGATTTTAGTACTTTCGCAGCACAAAACTCAAGACCATGAAAAACCGATTACTCCTTCTATTATTTCTTCCGAGCATCCTTTTTGCTCAAGACAAGCGTTCTGGTAAACGCGAAGGTTCTAGACCTCAATTCACTGTTGTCGGGCAGGTGTCAGATTCTCTGTCACAACAAGTGCTTTCCTATGCGGCTGTAAGTTTTATTAATGAGCGGACAGATAAGTTGGTGACTGGTGGTATTTCTGATGAAATGGGAGTCTTTACTATTGAAAAGGTTCCAGCTGGAAGCTATAAGTTACTCATTGAGTATTTAGGTTATACTCCTTTGATAGTTGACAATGTTAAGGTGATGATTGATAAAGACGCTCAAGTTGATGGTGTATCCGGAAGTACAGCTTCGTCAAAAGAAGCTCCGAAAGTAGATCTAGGTGTATTCTATTTAACAAGATCCGTAGAACAGCTTCAGGAGGTAGAGTTAATAGAAGAGAAGCCTTATGTGGTTCAAGGAATCGATAGGAAGATATTTAATGTAGATCAAGATATTACAAGTTCTGGCGGTACTGCTATTGAATTGATGGAGAAATTACCATCGGTACAGGTGGATATGGATGGGAATATAAGCTTACGTGGTTCCGACCAAGTGCGCTTGTATGTTGATGGAAAGCCTTCGATGTTGAGTTCTTCGGAATTGTTGGAAACCATGCCATCTTCGATAATCGAGTCTATTGAGCTAATCACCAATCCTTCGGCAAAGTATAGCCCTGAAGGAATGGCTGGGATTATTAATATTGTTTTGAAAAAGAATAAGAAGGCCGGATTCAATGGAAATGTATCTGCTAGTTATGGTTTTCCAAATCGTAAAAACTTCACTGCTTTAGTAAACAGACGTTCTGAGAAGTTGAATATTTTCGGTTCTTATAGTTATATGGATCGCGAGGGAGCTGTTGAATCTACCAGCGAAAAACATACTTATTTCACGGAAGACACCTTCCATTTGTATCAAGAGAAATGGGGCGTGAATACAAGAAAGTCGCATACCTTTAAAGGAGGTTTAGATTATTCGCCGGATGAGACTACGAGTATTAGTTTACAAGCTAAATACACACCTTCTATCAGAACAAATCTAGATACAGTTCATTATAAAGAAACTACTATTGATGGTCCTTTTGAATACGATCGTATTAGTAACGGTGATACTAATCGAGAGCATATGAGTGTAGATTTATCGGCGAAAAAAGATTGGGAAAATGGTCTCCATCTTGATTTCACCTTGAATAAATCGCACAATACCAACGATAAGGAGAATACTTATAAAGAGCGAATTCCTTTAGATGTTGAGCCTATTGGAAGGGCCTTAAATTTAGACCAGTTGTTAACGAATATGCGTTATGACGATCAATTAGAGTCGAAAGTAGACTTTAGTTATGGTACTGAAGATGATGGTAAATGGGAATGGGGTATAGGAACAAGAGTTCGTAAGATTGACCAAGACCAGTATTCTAAAACGGATAGTTTATTAACAGGTGAGTTTAGTCCAGACTTAGGATTGAATAATCATTTTGTTTTTGAAGACCAGGTTCACTCGGCCTATGCCACTTATGCCAAATCTATTGGTGTGTGGTCTTTTCAAGCAGGATTGAGAGCGGAGCAGGTTTATACTGAGTCTAATCTTAAATTTCTAGCATTAGATACGCTTACAAATATTAGTAAGCAAAGAGATTCATTAAATACCACGAACTATTTTGAGATGTACCCAAGTTTACATCTTACTTATAGTTTAGATGAAAGTACTTCGATACAGGCAAGTTATACGCGTAGGGTGAATCGTCCTGGGTTTTGGGCATTAAATCCATTCCCAGAGTATTCTGATCCTTACAATTTAAGAATGGGGAATCCATATTTGAAGCCTGAGTTTATTAATGCTTTCGAAATTGGTTATCAGAAATTCGCCAAAGGAACGAGCTTTAGTGCTTCGGTATATGCAAAGGATGTAAACAATATGATGCGTCGTTTTATTACTGTTGATGAAAACAATGTATCTACAGTAAGACGTGAAAATTTAAACGGATCATTTGATATTGGCTTGGAGTTTATGTGGTCGAAGCAATTAACCGAAGCTTTCAATTTTATGGTGAGCTCTAATGTTTATCATTCAAAAATGGATGCTTCTAACTTGACTGATGAGTATGATGAGTCTACCTTCGGAATGTGGTCGAGCTTTAATGCTGGCTGGAAAAATAAAAACGGACATAAAGTGCAAGTTTCGGGTTGGGTAAGTCCAGGAACTGAAGTGGGGCAAGGGAGAATGAAAACCATGTTTAGTACTGATTTAGCTTACAGTCGCCCTGTATTTTCCGATAAAGGAAAATTAACTTTAAAAATCAGTGATTTGTTCAATACTAGAGGCTTTGGTATTGATACTTACGGTGCTATGTTCGATCAATCATTCGAGTATAAAAGACAAAGTCAGTTCTTCACGATGAGCTTAAGTTATAACTTTGGAGATCAAAATAACCGTCAGCAACGCAGAGGTGGTTCTCGCGATATGGACGGTGGTGATATGGGTGGAGGATTCTTTTAATACAATATGATGAATAAAATAGTCTTCGTACTTTTCTGTTTAAGCACAAGTTTATTTGCTCAAGATAAATTCACATTAAGTGGTTTTATCCGTGAGAAAAGTAGTTCGGAGGAGCTTATTGGTGCAAATATTATTTGTGAGCAATTAAAGTTGGGAGCTACGACAAATCCTTATGGCTTCTACTCGATGACACTTCCCGAAGGTGATTATACCATTCGATATTCGTTTATAGGGTATAAAGATGTAATTAGAGAGGTTAAGCTAAACAAAAGCCAACGCATTGACATCAATCTGAGCACCTTTACTGAACAACTTTCGGAGATAGTTTTAGAGGATGAGGCCCTTCAAAAAGTTCGCTCGATTGAGATGAGTGTAAACAAACTCGATACCAAGACGGTAAAAGAATTACCTGCTGTGTTTGGTGAGGTAGACATCATAAAGAGTATTCAGTTGTTGCCCGGTGTAACAAGTGTTGGCGAAGGAGCAAATGGCTTTAATGTTCGTGGAGGTTCTTCAGATGAGAATTTGGTTTTATTAGATGAGATGAACCTATTTAATTCATCACATCTTTTTGGTTTCTTTTCTGTTTTTAATGCGGATGCCATTAAAGATATGAAGTTGTATAAAGGGGGTATTCCTGCTGAATATGGTTCAAGAATTTCATCAGTTTTAGATGTGCGCCAAAAAGAGGGTAATGCCAATTCTTTTCATACTTCGGGAGGGATAGGCTTAATATCAAGTAGGTTAATGATTGAAGGACCTGTGGGAGATGCAAGTTCTTTTATGGTGGCTGGACGTAGGTCTTACGGAGACTTGTTTTTAGCCCTGTCAAGCGATACAACAATTAGTGATAATCAGCTGTATTTTTATGATTTGAACATGAAGTATAATTCGTGGATAGGCACTAGAGATCGCATATTTTTATCTTCGTATATCGGGAGAGATGCATTTCGATTTGGAAGTTTATTTTCATCCTCTTGGGGGAATTCTACTTTAAATGCACGTTGGCTACATTTATTCTCAGATCGGCTTTTGTCGAACCTTTCATACAATTACAATAACTATGATTATTTGATTACTGTAGACCAATCGAATTTTGATTTTGACTGGGATTCAAAAATTAAGAATCATCAATTTAAATATGACTTCTCTTATTATCACAGTAATGAACATGAGTTGAAGTTTGGAGCCTCCTTAAATTCCTATCAGTTTGAGCCTGGTTTAATAAGCCCTACTACCGATAGTTCTATTGTGAATACCTATGAGATGCGCCATAAATTCGCCTACGAACCTGCTTTGTTCGTTCAAGATGAATGGAAAGTGTCAGAGCGTCTATTGATAAAAGCTGGCTTACGGTGGTCTTCTTTTTATAGGCTAGGAGAAGATACTATGCAACTGTACGCGAATGGCCCTATAGAATTTGATGAATTGCAAAATCAATATGTTTCTGGCGATTCAATCGGTTTTAAAGCCTTTGCCAAAAACCAGATCGTAAAAGGCTACAATGCTCTAGAGCCTCGTTTGGCAATACGTTATCAGCTCAATGAATTAAATTCTATCAAAACCAGTTATCAGATAATTAATCAATACATGCATTTAATCACCAATGCATCTTCGCCAACACCTCTAGATATATGGGCTCCAGCAGGAGAATTCATCAAGCCTTTAACTGGGCAGCAAATTGCTTTGGGTTACTTTCATACTTCGGAAAACCAGAAATGGGATTTAACCGCTGAAGTGTATTACAAAAAGCTCGATAATGTATTGGATTATATCGATGGAGCTGATCTTGAGTTTAACGAGAACTTAGAGACAGAAATACTTTATGGAGAGGGGAGAGCCTATGGCTTGGAATTGATGCTCGAAAAGAAAGGTGGAAAGTTTACGGGTTGGCTTGCTTATACTCTAGCACGTTCGGAATCCATAGTAACAGGTTTGTCTGATGCTGACCCCGGAATTAATTTAGGAAATTGGTACCCTAACCCTCAAGATAAAACACACGATTTATCTCTTGTAGCTTTGTATCGACTAAACGATAAATGGTCTTTTTCAGGTAATTTTGTCTACGCAACAGGTATCCCTACTAATTATCCAATCGCCAAATATGTTTACGAAGGAATTACCATCCCTCATTATTCAGGAAGGAATCAAGAGCGATTACCTGATTATCATCGTGTAGATATAGCGGCTACCCTACGACCTAAGAAGAATAATAAGAGAAAGAAACAGGCAGAGTGGGTGTTTAGTATTTACAATGTGTATAATCGCAAAAATGCATCTTCTTTATATTTTAGAGAGAGCCGCCAGAGCGAAGGAAGCACAGAAGCCGTGCAATTATCTATTTTTCCGATAATTCCTAGTGTATCCTATAATTTCAAATTCTAATGAAAAACGTATTTCTTATACTTGTTAGTCTGTTGGTGTTTAGCTCCTGCGAAACGGTAGTTGATTTAACACTTCCAGAAGGCCAAAAGAGTCTAGTTTCTGAAGCTGTTCTGGAATTTCCGGCCGATTCAGATTATGGAAATGTTAGGGTTTTCCTAACGCAAACGGCTAGCTTTTTTAGCGATGCTCCTAATTTACCAATTAGTGGAGCGAACATTGTTTTAAACGATACTTATCTGTTAGATGAACATCCAGATAGTATGGGTTACTATACAATTGGTTCAATACCAAAAGAAATCGGAGCAATATATAAATTAGATATAGAAGCTGAAATTAGTGGAGTAACGGGAAGTTGGTCAGGCAGCGACTATTTAACGCAAAGACCTATCGTTGATTCTTTTTATGTTGTTTTTAAACCTGCGCAAGGGCCTTTTCATGAAGGGGGCTATCATATTTATATGACTTTTGAAGAGCCCGGGAATCAAGTGAATTTTTATCATCAAAAGATAGAGGTGTTGAGGAATGATACTTTACCGGCCTATAAAAGCCCGAATTTTGTTCAGATTTATGATGATGAATTAGTAAACGGACAGTATTTAGATTTTGAAATAAACCACATACCTTTTTTACTTTCTGATACTGTTTCAGTAGCCTTTTCTAGTATCACTGAGCCAACTTATTTGTTTTATGAGAATATTAATCAATTGCTTTTTGAGACCATTGGTATAGGTGCTGCTCCACCGTTTCCTTTAAGAGGTAACTTGATTAGTCAAAATGATAATTTTGAAAATTCTCTAGGGAATTTTCAAGTGAAAAATATTTTTAAAAAAGTGATAATTATTGAAGATTGAGACTCTTGTTTAGTGAATTAACTCCATGAAACCGCTTTTAGCTTGTTCAATTCCACGAATATCTTGGAAGTCAATTTGCCAATAGTAAGTTCCTGAGGAGCATAACTTCTCTTCATAATAACCATTCCACCCTTCATAGATATTAGAACTTTCATATAGTAGTAAGCCCCACCGGTTGAAGATGCGTATTTGTGCTGCTGGAATGTGCTTTATAATAACAGGACTAAATGAGTCATTTTGATTATCTCCATTTGGTGTAAAAACCGTAGGCATGATTAAATATTCGCAATTTACTTGTTTTGCAACCACAAAAGTCAGTGCGGATTCACATTCGTTCGCATCAATTAGTTCTACGTGATAATCGCCAACTTCACCTGTTGTAATACTAGGGGTATTTTCTCCGCTCGACCATTGGTATATAACAAAGTTACCACCTGTATTTAATTCTACTTCGTCTCCATAGCAAATTACAAACCCTGTTTCAACATCAGGGATGAACACTTCATGAACGAATATTTGATGTTGGCTTGTGGCTACACAAAACATGGAGGGCTCATATGTAATCGTATTCCATCCGATTAAAGCTTCTGATGGGGCAAACACTCCAAGATCGGTATCCGTGATTCCATTTCCCGACCAAGTCCCTGGTGTTGGTAGAGCACCCAAACTTATAGGGATTCCGTTTTCACAGATGGCTTCTAAAGCCGTTATGTTTGAACTAGCTTCAGCTAGTACACTAATCGTTATTTGGTGGGTATCACCACAGTCTCCAGAGATTTCGTAGATAATAATATGCTCTCCAGGGCCAGCGATTTGTGGGTTGAAAAGACCGTTGTTATTAATACCGTTCCCAGACCAATCACCACCACCATCGATTGTTTCTAGAAATAATGGAGCATCCGTTTCACACAATTCATCAACAGTGCCTATAGTGGCATCAGCTTCTTCTGAAAAACTAACCGTGATAGATTCTGAGGCTTCACAAAGAGTCGTGAAATTTATATTATCTAAGGCGAAATCATTTCCACTACCACCTGTATTTTGATTCACAACACAAATCTCGGCGGTAGCAGTGGTGGTTGATGCCCAAGTAGCATTAAACTCCTGCCAGTTGCCCGTATTATTAGGAGCGTTAAAAGGAGTCCCTATGGTATTACCATTTATAGAGAATTGCAAAACTGCTGAGTTACCACCTGCTACCGTAGATACGATACTTGAGAAATTATAATTTGTATTAGGTTCCACGGTTACATTTTGGCACCACACTTCTGTTCCTGGGCTTGTTGAGCCGTTAACTACAAGGAAATTTCCTGCACCAGTTCCAACAAAATTAGGGTGAACGTTGTTTGCATTAGTTGTTATGGCATAAGTTCCTTCATTCCATAAGCTTGTAGGATTGTAGATGTATTCACTCGAAAAACCACTGTTACCAGCATTGAAATTACCGTTTGCGACTAAATTATTGGTTGTAAAAAATGTGCTTACCGTATAGGTTCCGGCTGTAGTGATTGTTATAGATTGACTATTAGGCCCGTTATCCCAACTATAATTATCATAACCATTTATTGCTGTTATAATAATACTCGTATCCTCACAGATACTAGTGTCATTCACTAATAAGAGATCAATACCTTCGCACGGGTCATTGTTTTGAGCTATCATTAACTGATTAATAGTTATTGAAAGGAAGAGTAGTATGAGTAGTTTTTTCAAAGCATTTCATTTTTAGTAAATATAAAATACTTTTTTAGAGAGTAGTCACCAGAGTATTTCTTAACAATTGAACGATAGAATTTATAAGGTCTCTATTGTATAAGCACATACTTCTCTATGTTTTCTTCTTCGTTTTAGTCGGTTCAGTTTTTGATTTACGATTTACGTCTTACCTTTTATGTCTCTCTTTCATTTGTATTATATTTGCCAAGCAATAAAAAGAACTATGTATAAAGCGATTATCCGTCCTCTATTTTTCTGTTTCGACCCAGAGAAGATTCACCATTTTGTGTTTAAATCGATTAAGTTCCTACATAAACTACCTTTTGTGCCTGCAATTATGCGTGCACTGTACAAGGTGAACGATAATCGTTTAAAGAGAAATGTTTTTGGTTTAGAATTCGAAAACCCTGTAGGCTTGGCAGCAGGTTTCGATAAGGAAGCAAAGCTGTATAATGAGCTTGCTAACTTAGGATTTGGTTTTATCGAAATAGGTACATTAACACCTAAAGGGCAAGCGGGTAATCCTAAGCCTCGTCTTTTTCGTTTATCCGAAGACTCTGCTTTAGTCAACAGAATGGGCTTTAATAACGAAGGTGTAGAAGCAGCTGTTGAGCGTTTGAAAAAACGTAAAACGAAAGTAATGATTGGGGGTAATATTGGTAAAAATAAAGTTACTCCTAACGAGCAAGCCAACGATGATTATTATAAAGCATTCCATGCTTTATACGAATATGTAGATTATTTTGTGGTGAATGTAAGTTCGCCAAACACACCTAATTTACGTGAGCTTCAAGATAAAAAGCCTTTAACGGCTCTTTTACAAATGTTGAAGGATGAAATGGCGACTATGCCAAATCATAAACCGATACTCTTAAAAATTGCTCCAGATTTAAGCAACGAGCAATTAGACGACATCATTGCTATTGTTGCCGATGTGAAAATCGAAGGAATTATCGCTACCAATACAACGATTGATCGCTCTATGTTAGCTACAGAGAAATCTAAAGTTGATGCGATTGGCGCTGGTGGTTTAAGTGGCAAACCTGTAAGAGCTCGTTCTACAGAAGTGATTGCTTATTTACATCAGAAATCAAATGGAGCTTTCCCAATTATTGGAGTAGGTGGTATTTACACTGCCGAGGACGCTATTGAGAAAATGAAAGCTGGAGCGAGCTTAGTACAAGTATACTCAGGATTTATTTATGAAGGACCTTCCATGGTGAAGAAGATTTGTAAGGGTATATTAAAAGCTGGAATCTAACAAGGATTCATTCATTTTGCCCTAGATTTAGCTACATTAGAAGATTAAATTTGCAAAGAATAAAAAATGGCGCAGAAACCATCCATACCAAAAGGAACACGAGATTTCTCTCCAGCAGTAATGTTGAAGAGAAACTACATCATGGGAGTAATTAAAAGAGCTTTCAAAACCTTCGGCTATTTACCTATCGAAACTCCTTCTATGGAGAATCTATCTACCCTAATGGGGAAGTATGGTGAAGAAGGTGATCGTTTGATATTTAAGATTTTGAATTCGGGTGACTTCTTGAAAAATGTGGATGCGAATGTTGATTTCGAAGCTAAGAAGATGACTTCGAAGATTTCGGAAAAAGCTTTGCGTTACGATTTAACCGTTCCTTTTGCACGATACGTAGTGCAAAATCAAAACGAAATTGCCTTTCCGTTTAAACGCTATCAAATTCAGCCTGTATGGCGTGCCGATAGACCACAGAAAGGACGTTTTCGCGAGTTTGTTCAATGTGATGCCGATGTAGTTGGTTCGCCTTCTCTGTTATACGAAGTAGAGTTAATTCAGTTATACGATACCGTATTTACAGAATTGAAAATCCCTGCCATCATTAAATTGAACAACCGCAAGGTATTGTCAGGAATCGCTGAGGTAATTGGCGAAGGCGATAAGCTAATTGACATTACGGTTGCCATAGATAAATTAGATAAGATTGGTTTAGAGAAAGTAAAAGAGGAAATGCAAACTAAAGGTGTTTCTGATTCTGCTATCGAAAAGCTCGATCCTATTTTGAATATGAAAGGAGATGCTAAGCAGAAGTTAGTAACGATGCGCGAGGTATTAGCCGACTCTGTTATTGGATTAGAAGGGGTAGAAGAAATTCAAACCGTACTAGATAAAGTTGAAGTTTTAGGTTTGGATACTGCCGAATTAGATTTCGATCTAACCTTGGCTCGTGGATTAAACTACTATACGGGTTCTATATTCGAAGTGGAAGCCAAAGGCGTTCAAATGGGAAGCATCGGTGGTGGTGGTCGTTACGATGACCTTACCGGAATTTTTGGTTTGAAAGATATGCCTGGCATTGGAATTTCTTTCGGTTTAGATAGAATTTATTTGG
>Ga0208879_1001016_pt1 | contig 27538 bp, 17 predicted proteins | sample Knorr_S15_td_Bot_FD_185605 | JGI IMG/M metagenome (GOLD analysis project Ga0208879, IMG submission 185605) | Marine microbial communities from Southern Atlantic Ocean transect - Knorr_S15_td_Bottom_ad_5009_LV_A (SPAdes) (version 2) | ecosystem: Environmental > Aquatic > Marine > Oceanic | place...
AATGATCGTAGTCAGGTAGTTTACTGAACCCAGCATCGAAGCGATTCCGACTAGCGTAACGCCGGTCAACCACCAAGTTTGCGCCATTACACTTCCCGGCGCCGCCGATAGCACCGAGGACAAGGGAGGATAGGAAGTCCACCCCCCTCCGGCTCCGTAGGGTGGCGTGAGAAAACTAATGCCAATACAGATAAAAGCTGGCCACATAAACCAATAACTGAGCATATTAAGAGTCGGAAACGCCATGTCTTCCGCACCAATCATCAAGGGAATCAAGAAGTTACCGAACGCCCCAGCTAAGATTGGAATGATGACGAAAAAGACCATCACCGTTGCATGCATGGTAAACAATGTTGTGTAGAATTCAGGCGAAATCTGACCGCCTTCCGCTGAAAACAAACGACCACCAATAATGGGCATATCGGTCCAGGGAAATGCTAACTGCCAACGAATTCCCATCGCTAGCAAACCGCCAACAAAAAACCACAGCAGTGTCGAAAACAGAAACTGCAGGCCAATCATCTTGTGATCTTTAGAAAACACATAGGTCGAAATAAACAATTTCAGAGACATTGTCCCTGCGTGTCCATGACCGTCATCTACCGTAGCTGTATTCATCGTTTGTCTAATATCCTGCTGTGACTACTCATTAGCATTAAGAGAAGTTTTGTTTTGTTCTGCTATGGCGCTCGCCATCCATTCTCTGAAATCGTCCTCAGACTGCACAATCAAGCGACCTCGCATTTTATAATGCCCCCAGCCACACAGTTCAGCACAGACGATGTCGTAGGTTCCGGTCTTTTTCGCTTCAAACCAAATGTGCTGTTTCATGCCCGGCACAACATCCTGCTTGATACGCATATTTGGCAAAAAGAAACTGTGCAACACATCTTGTGTCTGAATCCGAATAACGATTTCTTCATTGACTGGTATATGAAGATCATTCACAAGATGAACATCATCCGGCGTACCGATAATTTTATCTTCACCCGCATATTGCATGCGCCATTCGAATTGACGACCCGTGACTAAAAGCAATGGTGGTTTTTTGAAACCAGTCGCTTTGTCAGTTGGGTATTTCATCCGAGCATCTGCCCACGCGTCCATCTGAAAGATCGCAATAAACAGTAACGTTGCCGCCGGTATGATTGACCAAATGATTTCCAATGTATGCGATCCATGCAGATACTTGACCGGTTCTGTATTCCTATCGGTATCATATTTCCACATGAACCAGAACAACAAAAACGACGTCACAATGAACACGACTCCCGTCAAATACAGGATAAACATGAACAGCTTATCGACAACCGCACCGTGTTGGCTAATATCCTCAGGTAACCAATGGTTAGCAAAAATGCCACCAGGTATAGCGGCAAATACGTACACCGCGACACCAAGAATTGGTACTAACAGGAATAGTAGGCTCCAAAAACGTCCCACCTTGTTTCTCCCAAAAAATAAATTACGTTGAATTACTTAAAATGTTTTACGATAACTCGATACTAATTACGATCGCGCTGAAATGTCGGGGCTGATTGTGGTCGACTCGATGCCTCATACGGCAAACTCAACACATAGGCTACCAATCCCCATGTCTCTGCTTCTGTCAACTTAGTATTACCCGGCATCGGTGTGCCTTGAATTCCAGATGTAATGCGTTGGTAGATATCGATCGGTCGACGGCCACCGCGAAAGTTTCCTAAACGCAAATTACGAGGCGAGATTGCTCGAGGTTTTAATGCCCCAATACCCGCTAAATGTTCGTTGTAGAAATACAATTGGCTTGCGAGGCTAATGTCTTCCACGTCCGCTGCGTCACCCGCCGATGTATCACTGGAACTAGGATCGAGGCCCAGTAATTCTAACGTCCAATTGTCGTACAAGTTCTTTTGGCCGTCACCGATAGCCGTCTGACCATGACAACTAAAACAGTTAGCCTTACCCTGAAAAAACAACGTGCGGCCAATCTTCACGCTCGCTGGCGAATTCCAATTATCCGGCGCTTTGGCTATTGTACGTTGAGCATTACCGGTCTTATCAGGTCCGACCCATTGAATAACAACACTGCTGATCATCTCCCTAACGAAGGCCAGATCGTCCGCTTTTTTAACGCCGTTGTTAAAATCAACTAACAACGGGTGTTCGTCACTCGTTGTGATTTCCAGAGCCGCATTGATCAAGCTTCGTTCGACTTCGCCGCGAATCGCCAAGTAAATGACGTAGTCGATCATCTGGTTAATATCCGTACCGGCAAGAACTCGGAAACTAGGCATCGCCGTACCTGAAATACCTTGTAGCAGAGTGGTTTTTAGGTCTTCTTTCGATGGTTTTTTGAACGTACCGCCAGCATCGGTCATCTTGAACTTAAATTGACCTAGTCGATAATCTCGTGGATAGGGATTTAGGAATGATGCCGTTGGACCTTGTCCGTCACCCGTGACACCGTGGCAATGTGCACAGTGCTGGCGATACAACCCTCGAGGAATATGTGCTTCGTCTCGTTCCACGGGCCCCGCAGCTTGTTGTAACTTGCTCATACTCAGGAAATCACCTAGACCGACTCCACCTGGGATTCGCGGATTGTCCGGAGTTCCAAAAGCACCTTCTAAGATAGTACTGATGTTCTCTTTTTGCGATTCAATCAGTAGCACATCACGATTTTCCAGTTTACGCATTTGCGGCTTAGCGACATCCGGTTTCAACTGCGCGGCTTGCACATAAGCTTCGTTAAACTGAAAGTAAGCTGGGTCACTACAGGCGGTCAACAAAACCGAACATACCAAGACAGCAATGGATGCAATCCGTACTCCCTGGTGTCGGTTGTTGTGAAACTGTTTCATCTCTCTGGATCCAATCATTCTTTCTGTTATCGCAGTTGATTCTGCATGCACTCAAACATTTGCGCATGAATCGTGTTTTATTTGACCGCTTTTGTTCTACAGGTTTACCTTTAAAGTGCGCTGTTAAATAAACTTGCTTCAATCTCAATGTTTAACTCTCGCTGTTCGCCCGGTTCTAGGGGAGCTAAGTTAAACTTGCCGCGACTCAATTTCACGCCAGTCCCGTTGATCGTTATTTCAAATGCGCCCGACGGCAAGACTTCATGCCAAAACTTAAATGGCAGATCCACGCCTGTGGGAACATTACTTATTTGGAAGGTACCATCTTCATCGGTTACGGCAAAGAATGGAGCATCACGCACGATGATGTACGATGACATCCACAGATGTGCTTTACAGTCGACGGTAAACGGTTTGTTTTCTTGATAGGCCGGTTTGTAAGTTACCGATGAATTCGGCCCAACTTGCATATTAGCCGATGTGAGACCAGCTAGGTTTGCATTGTGCCCCACCGTATCACTGTTCTTGATTTCTAATACTTGATTAGTTCGCATCGCATAAATACGCGACAAGAATATACATGACTTTTGATCGAAAGCGAGATCGCCAACTAGATTAGTCCCAGCAGCTGCTAGGTAATCAGCGTGTTCCCATTTAGGATCGCCAGCAGCAAACGGACCGTCATAGTACAGCAAGCCCCATTGCAAGCCGCCGCTATTGACGACGACGCGTATATTGGGCTCCTTACTACAAACACTCGTGTCTTTGTTGACGTTGAAGGCAGTGAACTTACTGAGATCCACACGACCCTTAACAGTTATCTTACCTGTAATTGTTGCGAACCCAGTAGGCTCAGGTAGCTGGGCGACAGTTGCTGCTCCACCGGCAGCATCTGCAACGAATGCATCTGCAACGGCAGTGATATCAGCCGTAGAACCACCACTGATTCTATCGGGTACGCTACGCGTGCAACCGACCGCTAACGCGAGCAGTAGCAGCGATAAGACTGTGGCATTTTTAGCTGTTCTAATCATGGTCATGCTTTTCATCACAAATCTATTAATTCTATTTTTCACTCTTATTTAAACTTATCTGCGCCAATCACGACGTCACCCAAGTCCGTCGTCTTGCCATCTTCAATTTTAATTTTGACTCGACCACGGGCCCATTCCACGGCAGTGCCAGCACGAGTTACCTGTTGAATGTAACCCGCTTTTTCTTGCCAAAACTGGAATTCAAATTCGCCCACTGGAACGTTTTTGATTTCAACAGCACCGTCCTTGTTGCTGACACCGATGTACGGATTGTCACGTACAACCATCCATCCCGACATCCAGGGGTGGATGCTGCAACTAATCTTTGACGGCAACCGTTCTTCCATCGTGAACGAATGAAAGAGTGTTGCACCGGACGGAAGGATCGGGTTGATGCCTTTATTAAAGAACGTATCAACTTTCACGTTGTGTCCCACCGTATCACTATTCTTCAGGGCAATTTTGCGCTTGTGCCAAATCGCCGTCACATGCGGTTCAAAACGACATTTTGAATTATCAATAAGAATCGGCTTGTCAATCAATTCGTTATACGACGGATGAATTTTTGCAGGCACGCGGTCACGGTAAAACACGATAACGTTGGCAATTCCTTTATTTTCAGGATTTACGACCAATGTTTCATCCACCAATCCAAACTTGCCGCAATACGCAGCGTCTTTGTTGACTTGGATCTTAGGTGCCCCTTGGTAGTCTCCGCCATATACGAAACGTACCTTGATGTTTCCCCAACCTTGAGCTGATAAGCTATTTGACCCCACGACTGAACCGATTATCAAAACGACAGTCGCTAGGACACTTATTCTTGTTGCTCTCATCTTCATTCTCCCTTTTCCCACTGAATTTCTAATCGTTAGTGCACAGTCGAAATTTTGTCTACAACTCATCCCGAGTTGCAATTCTCACTTTCGTGAATTGATTTGTTTTTGTTTGTTTGTTTAAGTATCGTTGGCTAAAACCAACGCTCTATTAATAATACGCTTGCTAGAGCCCCTCGGTTTGTTTTGCCTCTATTTCAGGTAGTTTTTCCGGTACTGCTTCCGCTTCCTTAGCTGCTGCTTCCGCTTGCTTAGCTGCTGCTTCCGCTTCTTTAGCTGCTGCTTCCGCTTCTTTAGCTACTGCTTCCGCTTCCTTAGCTGCTGCTTCCTTAGCCGCTTTAGCCTCCGCAGCTAACCCAGCAACAGATACACGTGATTTCGCGTAGCCGTCAAAATTCATCAATAAATCGACCAAAGCGTCGATTGTTTCGGGGCTCGTACCGTGGAACAATTTCTGTGTTTGCTCAGCTCCTAAATGCGGCTTGGCTTCGTCGTACGGCACATTTTGCGGCATAGCGGTATATGGCAAAATACTATTAGGTCGAGCGATCCAACGCTGGACATATCCCGCGCGTAGCCGTTTGTGCACCATACCTAAGTTCGGTGCCATTCCTCGAACCGAACCTTCGGGCACAAAATCACCCATGGAGTGACACTTGATGCAATAATCTTGACTGACGACGATCTGCATCGCATCTGCCAAACGGTCGCTATCAGCACCATTCTCAGCTTGATAGGCCGCGGCCGCCGCGGCCAAATAATCAACATTGACACGCGGGTCAAATTCATAAGGGTAATTTGCATTGTCTCGAGCAGCGAAGTAATTAACGATCTTGGTCGCTTCAGCACTGGACATATTGAACTTAGGCATGCGCAACACAACCGCTGGTCGAATCCGATAGGGTTCTAGCAGGAAGTCATGGAACCACTGGTTCTGCACCTTCCGGCCCTGCCCCACAAGTGGTGGTGGCACCCAGGCCCAACTTTCAGCACCCTTGGCTTCAGGATTTACGAGGCGTTCTTGCTGTGTAACAAAAGGCAACAAGTATCTAGCTAAGACACCACCGCTGGCGGCTGTACGTTGAGAAACTGTTGTTGGGGCAATCCGTGACAAATTCGAACCTGCTGCAGCAACTCCACCGTTTAACACTCCATAGTCCCACAACTGGAACTGCAATTCACCTACACCGTTGAGACGGAAGGGATCCTGTAAATAATCCTCAATCGGATCAAGGAATTCAGCGTCATTTGCGGATGCTAGTCCTTCATTTCCGACAGCAGGCATGCCTTTAAACGTCGCCGTAATATTGCCACGAGCGTCCTGTTGCATGGATTCCGCCAATTCCTGTGCTGACACATCTGGCCGCAAGAATGGATATTCCTTGGGAACTTCAACATGTTGTGCTAGCACGGTCTGCAATTCAGTTTCAGACAGTGTCAGATTCCATTTTTCAGGCTCTAAGATATGACACCCTGCACAGTTGAACTTATCGAGTACTTGCTTGCCGTCAATCAACGCTTTCGTGCGGACACTCGGTTTGTATAAATACTTTTCACGCGGCGGTTCACTCACTAAACCCAACACGAATGTAATAATAGCTTCCCGGTCTGCGGTACTCAGTGGGAACTGAGGCATACGCAAGCGTTCGCTATATTTTTTACCGGCTGCTTTGTGGTAATCATAACTACGCGGCTCACGCAACTTCTGGTAAATGAATCCTGTGCGATTATGAGCGTGCATTTGTTCATGGTAAAAATCAGGCATGTCTGCGTCATAACGACTTGGCATTATGTCTCGCTCGGCTTCAACTTCGCCATGTTCATGCCCACCGTCACCGTCATTAGTCACGACAACATGATCCGCATGGCTCGAATGACCATCATGCCCCGCAGCGTGATGCCCTTCCAGGTATTGAGCAATGTGTTCGAATGCTAGTTTAGATGGATCTTTACGACCCCAGTCGGCCAAGCCGGCACCGATTGGTTTGGCATCTTCAAACCCAGGGATGTCATGGCAACCATAACAACCGTACTTAGCAAGTGCTTTGCGGCCGATGTATCGCAACTTCGTATCGATATCTAACCCCGTCGCATCGCCATCGTGTTGCAACAACCGCTCAGCCACTTTAACACCGGAGGCGTTTGCCGGAATTCCGTTTACAGCATACTTCGCTGCAACTTGTCGGTAGAACGAATCCTCAAGGTTCTTTTGAACCAACTCCGATAGATTTGATTGCCAGGTTTCACTTGCTGTTAATTTAGCAACGGTTAAGGTATTTTCACCAACCGTCCAGGCTCCGACATCCGCCAATAAGAATGCAGCAATATCCAAGGCTGGATCAACTTTGGTTTCGGTACCATCTTCATTCTTGGTAATTTCAACATCGATAAACAAATCAGGCATTACGGTTCGAGCGTGATATTTTGTGGGTTGCTTGATCCAGCTATAAAGCCATTTCTGAGCATCAGCAACCCCCGCAAATTTTGCTCCAAGCTGAGACAGATCTGGCCCCTGCAAAAATTCATCTGGATTTCGATACGCTTCGATGCCTGCTAGCGTTTCATCGTGATGACTGTGACATGCCAAGCAACCCCGTTGCTGGAATGCGATTTTCCCACGGTCAGCATCAGCCGTTACGTCCGACCCCCATGCCAAATAATCAAACGATTGAGTATTACTCTTGAGGTAATGAACCATTCCGAGTAGTTCAATTGGCTCAAACTTAGCGGCTGCTTCGTCGGCAACACCCTCAGGCAAGTGGCTATGTAAATTAAAGAACCGAGGCATCCGACTACTGCTGCGGAAACTTTGCGGATTGGCAATCCAATCATAAAGAAACGCTGCGCCATTTTTGGCTCCAACATATCGTAAACTAGGACCAGGTTTTCGCAAGGAACCAGGGACGTCCACATCAGCAAGAACAGCCGCAATACGGCCATGTGAGTCATCCGATAGAATGCTTTCACCGACAGCATCTAGCGTATCAACATCTTGCTCAATCACTTGCAGTAAATCATGTCGCGCGGCATCATCTTCTGGGTGAGATACCAATCGGTTTACTACCTGTTGGTCAGAGGCTGAAAGATTTGTAAATCCCGCATCAGCTTTAATTTGCAAAGCAGCTGCTGAGTAGTTGGGTTCAAGTCGCATGTCTGGACCGATTCGCTTGTCAGGACCTTCAAAGCCATTGATTTCATGGCAGCCGTAACAACCAAACTTACGAATGGTGTTATAACCGCGAACGACTTTCGGAGCAGGAGCTTCCTCAAACCGTTCACTCGGCTCAAGTTCTGTTACGTCGTGATGACATTTCAAACATGTGCTTTCAATAAAACGAGCCGGATACTGAGGAAATATCCAGTGGTGGTTATCAAACCAACCGTGTTCATCCATCCAGCGAGATCTATCTAATGGATCATTAGGGGTATGCGATGCCCATTTGAAATCGGTTGCACTGCCCTGTCCTTCGTGACAAATCGTACAACCAAACTCTTGGATCCTGTGCGGACTCAATGCTCCCACAAACAAGTCCAAGCGCGGGTGACTATTGAAGGGATGAGGTAGTCCTCGTCGCACCAACAATACTACACTATCGGTTTCACCTTGAGCGGCTAGTAAACGGTGTGCTACTAAATCCGGATCATACACCAAGTCACCATCGATACTGACGATAACGTCACCAATTTCGAGTCCTGGTCGAGTATCTCGAGCATGAACGGTGTTCTTGATTGGGTTTGCTGGACTAGCTGATTGCAGCAAAGCGTCTAAGATCTGCTGACCCGTGTAGGTTACATCGTTATAATCTGGCTCAATAACAGTGGCGTTTTTCGCGAGTGTCTGAGTCGCAACATAGGCGACGGTTACGTCATCATCATTGATCAATCCGGTCGGCGCAAATCGCATTCCAAATACATTTTCGAGCGCCTTCTGACGGCCTACTTGGGATTCTGCGGGCGTCGGTGGATCTGGGGCACCTGTTTCAGATACAAAATCTGTAGACGCCGCAGTTACAGGCGGAATCTCCAAGCGAATCTCAATCGTTCGCTGAGCAACAAACGCTGGCTGCAAGGCCTCACCTGGAACTGATTTTTCCATCATCTGATGACAAGTGGTACAGCGGTCAAAGCGGCGTACCATTTGGAAATTGACACTTTGCTCTAAGTCGTCGCTCCATAAGTTGTCAATTTGCAGCGGACTGTTGAATGCATCCAGGATGGGTAATTCCAACCACTTCTTGCCTAACCACTTTCCTTCCCACAGAGCTGAATGACGTTCATCAATAGCAGCTTGCAGACGAACTTTCTCGGAATTGGCTTCGTCAAGCAAGTTTTGTTTTGCATTGACAACCGCTTGGAATTTACCACTGAATGTTTTTAGTTCTTTTCGAAACTTAGCAACTCGTTCGTACTCACCTTCTTTTACATCCAATCCTTCTTCCGGATTGTTCAGTATTTCTAGTAATGCTTCATGAGCCGCAAGTTCTGCCGTTTTATCTCCATCACGCACTGCTAGGCCTTCGTCCGCTGAAGCTTGGTCACGGTTCGCTCGCTGGAATTTCACCTTAACAAGGCGTGCATCTTCTTTGGCTTTGATCAATGCGATTTGATTGTCAATGTCTTCCGTAAGCGCTGCGCGAGCGGCAGCAGCCGATTCATTCGACGCGTTTTCCCAAGTTGCTGCAGCAGCTTTCATGGACTCAACGTCGATAACGCCGATCACATCCTGTAAATCTTCCGTGTTAGCGGCGTCAGCCCGAAATGCGTCGATACGAGCAATCAGATCACCGACACTTTTAAGTCCATCGGTCTGGCTGGCCGCAGCAACGTCCAACTCCCCTTGGGCTTTAGCAATTGCCGCCACAACACCGTCAGTTTGCGTCTCTAATTGACGCCATTCTGTTATCTGAATATCGATCACTCGAGCCTCAGCTTGGTATTGCTTCCACTCCCGCGCGTGATCTTTCCAGAACAGCCACAGCGTGGATATTAGAAGAATTACAGACGTGATGGCGAACACCACGTGTAGCTTCTTTTGATCCCAAATTGTTTGATCACCTGCAGGCATTTCTTTGTCTCCGCAATTGCGGCAGATCCTTGTCTTATTCCTATAAATCTTCACCGTGGGCACAACGGCTCAGCAGTGCTGACATCTAAAAATTAATAAAATACTCCGGTATGGAGATGAAATACTTCATATCCACGGTCCAACGAGCCAACATCTTAATTGGAAGCGTTGCCATCCACAAAAAGAGGTTTGCCATCACCATATATCTAATCAGCCCCATCCTTCTATACAGAGGCTGGAACAATCGTTTCTCTTTCAGCGCCAGTAAGGGCGGCAAAATCGTAAAGTAACCAATCAACCCCAAAATTCCGATAACCTCGCGTTTGAAAATAATCAACACTTTAATCAAAAACGGATCAGCGGGGTCTGGTTTGGGCAGCGGCTGGTTCAACAAATCCACCCAGAACAACTGCGAGAGGTCGACATTATTCATTGCTTGAACCTTATGGGCATCCCATGTTTCATAGAACCCAAAGAAGTTCCAGTTGGGTCCGCGTAAAAAGGTCCCCATCACGATCAACGTGATCCACAGAACTAAGAATCCAAACTGGAAGGTCAAGTATGCAAATTTTCGTTCATTAATCGTGTAATAGCCGTTTCCCTTTTTATTGAAATCGATATAGGGAATCGCCATCAGTCCAGCAACAACCATGTTTGGTAGCATCACGCCTGCCATCCACGGATCGTAATAGACCAACATTTCCTGTAAGCCCAAGAAATACCAGGGAGCTTTAGATGGGTTCGGGGTTTTCACGCTACTGGCGGGTTCTTCTAGTGGTGCTTGGAGGACAATTGCCCACAACAGTAGAAACGCCGTCAATCCAACCATACAGATTAGCTCAGTGTAAACTAAGTCCGGCCAGACGAGAACTTTTTCGTTATCAATGGCTTCTAGAGGCAATTCTCCTTGGGCAATACGACGATCGTTTTCGACTGCTTTGGAAGTTGCCAGCCAAGTAAAAAAGGCGATTAAAAAAATCAAACCGACAATCGGTACGTTATCAGCTTTCATCACAATCGCGGCGAAATCAACATCGGCGATCGAGAGCCCCATAAAAATAAGCATCAGGTTTAGCCCCAACCACGCCATGTTTGGCTTGACCCAGTGTTCACGAGTCAGGAATAGGACAAACAAGATTACCATTATCCCGAGCGAATAGGTCACGGGCATCATCGCAGCATCAATCATGTTTTTGATTGAGTCAGGTACAGAAACATAGGCAATCATTCCGGCGTCACCACTACTGACAATACCGCCCATGATGACACAAATGAATCCGACAACAGACCAAGCGACTGCTAGTCGTTGCTGACCTTTGACTCTCCATTGATAAGCAGCAAATAGACCATTCATCACAGCAATTGCTAAATAGTAACTGCAGAGGAATCCACTGATACTTGCTAAGAACTCATCGTAAGTAAGGTGACCATGCATGGCTTGTTGTTCGCCGCCTATTTCTTGTTTACTATTAAAACGATCTGCTGGTTGTCTAACTGATTATAAATGTTGCAGGTTATCTGCATTGCCGGCCACTACATCGGACTACTAATACCGCCATCTTTACGTATTCGCCAAAAGTGGATTGCCAGCAGTAAAGCTGCTCCTAAGGGAATTGCGATACAGTGCAGAATATAAAATCGATTTAGTGTTTCTTCGCCAACAAAGCGCGCACCTAGCAATCCGAAACGCGCATCCGAGGCGTTGGTGATCATATCAATACCACCTACGGTCAATAATTGAGACCCAGGACCTTCATGACCCAGAAATGGTGCGGCTCGAGCCATGTTTGATCCCACCGTAATCGCCCAAATCGCAAGTTGATCCCACGGAAGCAGGTATCCCGTAAACGACAGCAATAAAGTGAGCAACAACAGAATAACACCTAATACCCAATTGAATTCACGCGGAGGCTTGTAGCTACCCGTTAGAAAAACTCGATACATATGCAACCAGACCGTGATCACCATAGCGTGGGCTCCCCAGCGATGTAATTCGCGCAGAATCCCTAACGAAGTGACATCTCGTAGCACCAGAATGTCCGAATATGCCCATTCGATGGTTGGGCGATAATAGAACATCAACAGAACACCAGTAACAGTTTCCACTAAGAATAGGAAGAACGTAACGCCGCCCATACACCAAGTGTAACTCAACGCAATTCCCTGCTTTTTCGCCGAAACGGGATGCAAGTGCAAAAAGAAGTTCGTCAACATTACGACGATTCTATTACGACGATCAACCGGCGCTGGATGACGAAAGATACTCTTCCAAATCTGAGAGTTCCGAATTATTTCACCAATGGGAGGCATCTGCTGAAAAACCTACTGTAAAACTTGCTATCAAAACACAGAAGCTAGGACTAGCCTCTGCCAAAATCAGACTAAACGCTTACGTACGAATTGGGATCAGTCCACTGTCCCACTTCCTCCATAAACTTACGACTCTTATCCACCTCTAACTGACCATCATCAGCAACGCGTATCGCGTATCGCTCTAACGGACGAGGAGCTGGACCTTCAAAATTCACTCCATCTTTATAAAATCCACTACCGTGGCAGGGGCATTTAAATTTTTGTTCACCTTCTAACCAGTTTGGCGTGCACCCCAAGTGCGTACAAACCGACTTCAACGCATAGATCTGTGACTCGCCCTCATATTCCCAGCGGACAACCCATACACCAAATTGCGCTTTATATTTCGCTTCCACCTGCCCTGGGGAATATCCAGCAGGAAAACCAACTTTGAATTTTGTCGGGGGCTCAATCAATACATTGGGGAACATAAAGCGAGCGAATCCCAGCGTCCACAACAAGCTGGTCAAACCCATTGAAGTGAAAGCCACCGCGAGAGGCGTTCCGAAGAATACTTTGGCAGTCGTTGCGATAAAGCCGCGGCGGTCTGGTTCAACAACAGCAGCTTTTTCTTGCTTCTGTGGTAGGAAATCTGATTTACGGGGAGCCGGCGGTACGTCCAATTTTGGCTTGGCTGGCTTGGCTGGCTTGGCGGGAGTTTCACCTGCCTCGGTCGCCTCATCAAAACTTCGTGGACCACGCTGGGTGCCCGTGCGTGCCGCTGCTAGTCCACTCGCTGTCTCACGTGGCCCTGTCGGAGAATCTGCCTCTGCAGCAACCGCCGGCTTCGCTTTGGGAGCTGCTTTGGGAGTGGCTTTCGCCTTGGCTGCCGACTTCGCTTTTGGAGCCGGAGCAGCACCTTCGCCTCGAGCGGCTGCCAGCATATCTGCAACGGACATCGTTGCGGGGTCAACCTTAACAGCTGGTGCAGCATCTGTGCTGGCCTCAACAGTCTCGTCAGTTTCACCAGACTCTTCTGCTGAATCGTCACTAGATCCAGTAGACGCAGTACCACCCTCACCACGAGCGGCAGCCAGCATATCAGCCACCGACATCGATGATGGGTCAACCTTCTCCCCAGCAGGTGCAGCGGGCTTGTCCTCTGCTGGCGACGCCGATTCCGCCGATTCAACTACGCCACTGGTATCGTCTGCAGCGGGAGTTACACTAGCATCGCCATCAGCACTACGTGCTTGGGCTAGGATATCATCGATCGAGGGATCTTTTTCTGCCATGAATTCTGTTGCCTTATGGCGTTCTTAAAACCTAATAAAACTAGTCGTGACTGTCGTGTAATTTGAGAATAACTTGCATTGCCTTTCAAATTACGGAGTGTCTTACATTCCCTAGTACGGATTGACAACTAATCATGAAAAACTACGGCTTTTTAAATGTCACACAAACCTCTTTGAGTGACTCCGTAATCGAACATGCCTTTCCTTGCCATTCAATCTCATTTAAGGAAAAAAGGTGACTTTGTGATTTTTTTCACAATTACATGAAGCAACATTGGCGTCAATTATAATTCGCTTTAGAAAGTTATTAAAACATTAACTTTCCAAGCTTACTAGTACCTCGACACACTAATAATATGCTTCTTTTTATTCCCTTAGTCTTTCAATCTCAATGTCAAAAATGTAATGCCCTAACGGGCGGACATTTAATATTATAAACAAATCTTTCGCTTATTTACAATTCACACCTTAAACATCTTCAATCGGCAACTCAGGCAAGTGTAATCCACCATTAATCGTCTGTTTCGCCAGCGCTTTATCTGAGATATCGCTGCGACACCAACACCCATTCCACTCTATACATTCAACGGCCGCATAGGCACTCGTTTTCGCCTCCGCCAATGTATTGCCAAGAGCGGTAACTCCCAGAACTCGCCCTCCACTAGTCACGATGCGATCCTTGTCAAACTGCCCTAGCGACGTACCAGCATGAAAGACTTTGACATTTTCAACGCTGTCTGCTGCTTCCAATCCGCGAATTTCATAACCAGTCTTATAACTTCCTGGATAACCCTGACTTGCAACCACCACACAACAAGCCGGCCGGGGATCCCACTGGGGCGGATCAATTCTATCCAACTCGCCGTCGGCAACTGCCTCGAGAATATCTACTATGTCTGATTGCAACCTCATCAACAGTGGCTGGCATTCAGGGTCACCAAAGCGAACATTGTATTCCAACACTTTTATTCCCGTGGGAGTGATCATCAGGCCAGCATAAAGCACACCCTTAAACGGCGTGCCATTTTTCTTGAGAGCATGAATCGTCGGCACCAAGATATTTTCTTCGACCCATTGCACATCTTCATCCGACACCGCAGGCGTCGGGCTATAGGCTCCCATACCTCCTGTATTAGGCCCGATATCACCATCGCCTGCTGGTTTATGATCTTGAGCTGCCGGTAACGTAACAATCGTCTTGCCATCGGTGATTGCCAAGATACTCGCCTCTTCACCTTCAAGCCGTTCTTCAATAATGAATTCTGCACCGGCTTCACCAAAAACTCGATCACGTCCTATGGCTTCGATCGCATCTAGAGCATCTTGCTTCGTGTGGCAAACCGTCACGCCCTTACCTGCTGCCAACCCATCAGCTTTGACCACAACATGACAAGGTCGCTCACCTTCACCCGCAAATCGTTCCTCTAACATCTCGATTGCTAAATCCGGATCAGTAAACGCTCGGTAGTCCGCCGTCGGTACGCCAGCCATTTTCAATATTTGTTTACAAAACACTTTAGAGGCTTCTAGTTGCGCTGCCTTCTTATTAGGTCCAAACACTTTCTGCCCAGCCGCTTCAAATGCATCGACAATCCCGGCGGCCAAAGGTGCTTCGGGTCCCACGACCGTTAAGCCCACGTCGTTTTCCTCAGCAAAGCGAATCATCGCTGCAAAATCATCTTGGTCTAAATCCACGTTGACCGCATCCTGATGGGTACCGGCATTTCCAGGTGAAACAAACACAGTGTCCACTCGCGAGCTCTGTAGAATTTTCCATGCCAAAGCGTGCTCGCGCCCACCACTGCCAATTATCAGGACGTTCATTTGTTTACCCACATTCGTTAGGTTTCTGAGCTTCAATTACGGCCAAATCGGCCACTCGATGGCGACACGTGATATCTATGTGTCGTCTATTCATACGGGAGAATATACCTAGCAGAACAAATCGCGCAAACCCGTCGCAATTTACCTTTTGTGGCGATGTCGCAATGCAGGCAACCTCAACATTAAAGTCAAGCATCACAATTGCGCCGGCAGTGACATTCTGGTTTCACAAAAACCCCCACAACTCGTTACAATATCCAACATGAGCTATCCAGAACGCACTGACATTCCACCCAGCGTGAGCATTACGTCCCCAGTAACCATGCTTCCCGGTTTTCAAAACGCGTGGACATCGCGTCTGGCAAAACTGCATTTACACACCATCGGCGACCTGCTTTTCTTCTTTCCACGAGACTATCAATGCTTCGCTGACCGAGTCGAGCTTGACACACTCCAGCGCGAAGAAACCGAGGTCTCTGTCCAAGGAACAATTACTGAAATTCGCGGAGGGCGGACGCGCTTTGGAAAATCGATTTTCACGATCACACTTCAATGCGGCGACACGCTCCTCACGGCAACATGGTTCAGTATGCCATACCTCAAGAAAAAGTACCAAGTCAATGACTCAATACTACTTTCAGGTAAAGCCAAACCCAAAAAGACGGGCAAAAAATGGGAAATGACACACCCCCGCATTGTCTTGCTCGAACAAGACGAACAGGCCACCGGTGGCGAAGTGCTTCCAATTTATCCGCTGACTGAGGGACTCACTCAAGCTACGATGCAACGCATTATCCGGCTGGCCGTAGAACACTCTGCAGAGCAATTAGAAGAAGTGCTGCCTGAATCCCTGCGGATTAAGAAGGGAGTTTCCTCGATAACGACAGCGGTACAACATATTCACTGCCCTCAATCGCTCGCGGAAGCGGAGGCGAGTCGCTTTCGCTTCATCTATCAAGAACTACTTGTATTGCAACTTGCCCTAGCACTCCGACGCTGGCAACTCGCCGCCACTAGCAAAGCTCCGGAACTTGAAACTGATGCCCGCATCCACGCGCGGATCACTTCGCGATTCCCTTTTACACTCACCTCCGCACAGCAACACGTTGTACAAGAGATCACTGAAGACATGGCTTCAAGTCGACCTATGAATAGACTACTCCAAGGTGATGTTGGCAGTGGAAAGACCGTTGTGGCGGAATATGCAATGCTGTTGTGTGTCGCGCATCAACATCAGGCCGTACTCATGGCACCAACTGAAATCTTAGCGCAGCAACATTTCCAGACACTCAGTCGAGACCTAGAACAATCACGAGTAAAAATTTCGCTGCTTACCGGGTCGATGAAGGCGGCTAAGCGAAAACAAGTTTTGAGTGACGTCGAAGCAGGCGAAATTGACCTGCTCATCGGAACTCATAGCCTAGCTAGCGATCAACTCAATTTTAAATCACTGGCACTGGTAGTGATCGACGAACAGCATAAATTTGGAGTCCGACAACGGTTAGCCGTTCGCCAGACGGGACTCGACCCCCATTACCTCGTCATGTCCGCCACTCCAATCCCGCGAACGATCGCCATGGGATTGTTTGCGGACCTCGACATTTCCACAATCCGCAGCGGACCCGATCATCAACAACCCGTCCACACATACCTTGGTACCGCCCAACAACGTGAGCCATGGTGGGATTTCTTTCGCAAGAAACTACGCGAAGGCCGCCAAGGGTTTGTGATTGCTGCAATCATCGATCAAGAAACCAATGCGGAACTGCGAAGCGTTGAGAAAATCTATCAGCAGCTGCAAAATGACATACTTAGTGATTTCCGCATCGCAGTGGTCCATGGCAAACTACCGGCCGAAGAAAAAAACCAGACGATGCAACGATTTGCGGATCATGAACTGGATGTTATCGTTGCCACGTCAGTGGTTGAAGTCGGCGTCAACGTGCCCAACGCATCACTCATGACGATCGAAGACGCACAACAGTTTGGACTTGCACAATTGCATCAATTTCGAGGCCGGATTCGCCGGGGGCATCATCCGGGTTATATTTGTGTATTTGCCAGTCCCAACAACCCCGATGCTGTCGAACGACTTGAAACATTCGTCAATACACTTGATGGCTTTGAACTCGCCGAAGCAGATTTCAAGATGCGTGGTCCCGGAGATTTGTTTGGCACAAAACAACATGGGCTACCACCACTACGAATTGCTGATCTCCACCGTGACCGAATGATTTTGGAGCAAGCACGAGATGATGCCCTCGCGCTTATCGAACACGACCCCGGCCTGCAAAGCCTCGAACTAATCCGCCTCCGCAAACAAGTCCTGCGCCGCTATGGCAAAGTGCTAGATGTAGGCGACGTCGGTTAGTGACAGCCCGCGGCGAACGATGTGGATAGGCAAACCATTTTTTGTCGGCACTTAACTGCACCTATTGATATTTCTGATAGGCCGCAACGGCGAGGTAATCACAACGTTCGTTTTCTTCGTGACCGCTGTGTCCGGCGACTCGCGTGTAAGTTAACGTGTGCCGCGCTAATAATAAATCAAGCTCCATCCAAAACTCTTGGTTCTTGATGGGTACGAGGCGATTTTTTTCCTTTCGCTTCCAACCGCGACTCTTCCAGCCCTGCATCCATTCCTGAATTCCTTTGCCAACGTAAACACTATCGGTAAACAACTCGACCTCACACGGAACCTGCAAAACTTTCAGCCCTTCGATCACCGCCTGCAACTCCATCTGGTTGTTTGTCGTATTAGGCATGTAACCGCTCGCTTCCTGCTCCTTGCCCGAAGCTAAGTCGCGCAAGATGTACGCCCAACCGCCGGGACCAGGGTTTCCGCTACAACCACCATCCGTAAATAAATGAACCACTCGTGCCAAGGCATGCTCCTCCATGTTGCTAACTGCGCTTATTCGTCCTGAGATTCGGATTCTAACACATCGTCAGTTTCCAACTCCGCGGCAGGTTCTAACTCGGCTTGTGATTGAGGTGATAGGTTTTCAAGATTTTGAATCCTTGCCGCCTCGTCCACTCGACGATTAATCTCTGACCCTCTTTCAATTTCAAAGGCTGTGGCCATATAGGGAAGCCAGACCGTGAACGTCGAACCTATGCCTAGCTGACTCTTCACCGACACTTCGCCACCAAGTATACGGCAGAGTTCTTTAACAATAGACAAGCCCAAGCCCGTACCGGCATATTCTCGAGTAAGGCTATCTTGGCCGCTAACGATATTCCCTTGGCGAAATTTTTCAAAAATCGTATCACGGTCTTCTACAGCAATGCCAATCCCGGTATCAACTACTTGGATCTCAAAACAATCCGCATCCATCGGTGCCTCGGCAACGGTCACTGTAATTCGCCCACCCTCGGGCGTGAACTTAATCGCATTGGACAGTAAGTTCGTTAAGATTTGCTGAATCTTGCCTTGGTCTTGAGTCACTTGGCGGTCGCTAAGTTTAACTTTCACCTCCAGCGAAATATTTTTTTCTTCGACCAACGAACGTACTAAATCACATTGAGCAGTCACCACTGCGCCCAACAGCATATCAATTGGTTTCACTTCCAGCTTACCCGCTTCGATTTTTGCTAAGTCCAATATTTCGTTGATCATCTCCAGCAACATCCGGCCACTGCGTTGGATATTTTCCGCATATCGGGTCTGTTTATCATCTAGGCTTTGTACGCCTTGCAAGATCTCGGAAAAACCGATGATGCTGTTAAGAGGAGTCCGTAACTCATGGCTCATATTCGCCATGAACTCATCCTTCATGCGATTCATGTCATACAACTGCATATTCAGCTGAGCCATTTCATCCACTTTGATATCTAAGTTGTCATTAACCAGCTTTAAAGCTTGTTGAGCTTCAGTCAAGTGACGAACCATGCGGTTAAACGACGTTCCCAATTCTTCAAACTCGTCGTCCGTATTAATATCAGCGCGCTGATTTAGATCGCCCCGACTAATGCGATCACTCACATCTCGCAGGTGATTCAATGGTCTCACAACGAGCAATCGAATGATGATATACAAAGCAATCATTGACACGAACACCGTGACAATCGCCACCGCAATCAAGATCGCTCTGGCGTTATGAATCGCGTTCTGCGTTTCCTCGTAGGGAATCTTGACCTTGATCACGGTAAAGGGAAGTTGGTTACCTGCAATCGCGGCGCCCTCGCCACTGCCTTCCACGCCCGGAGTTTGAGTGTTGTGGCAAATGATGCAGGTTGTACCCCAGCGGACAGGCTCGTAATACTGATACTCATTAAGTTCCTTGAGCACACGTTCTTTGAAGATCGGGCGATCCTCTTCGGATTCATCTGTGACCGTCAGTAAATCCGTTAACGTTACATCCGCAACATTTTCAGAATCTGCCTCAAGTTCCCCGTTAACTTCGTTTTTTTGTTCGGCCTCAACCATCGCTTTCAACTCGGCGATGATGCGGATTTCCCGAGGTGTTGTGGCAACCTGAACATTCTTGATATCGCGCGGTTTGGCTTCTAGGTCGGTGACAATAATTTCATGCGTGTAACGGTCGCTCTGAGATAATTCCTTCAAGACCGTATCCGCAAACTCTTTTTGGTCAGCCCGTGTCTCCCAATAACTGAAGTGGGGTTTCATTAGAGCAACATCGACTGCATCGCGAGCGGTGGTTCGAGTGTTACGTAAAATCAGATCCGAAGAAACCTTTTCCACTCCCCAAAAAGCACCTGAAATAAGTAGGGTCAACCAGAATCCGAAGAGCAAACGACATTTGCGCTCCAAACTTGTCTCACCCAATACTCGTTTCCAGTTACGCTGCCGCATTGAATTCTCGCTTCACTCCCCGCAAAGGTTGCTTGACCTTAGGTTCTCGACCAAGTGCCTATTCTTTATATGGCTATTGTAGAGCATCGCCGTTTTAATAGAAATAAGACATGCCATTTCGATAATATTTCAAGAGAGTTTACCCGCCTCCTCGACGCTGTTTTCGCGGACAGACGCAGGTGGATAGTGCCGGCTTCAATAACTGCCAACCTCCTCAGCCCAATCCTCATTCATCTCGATATAATCCTGTCGTTTCAATATATATCTCCACAGCACGCGGAGTCCGAAAACGGATACTCTTAGAATCACGCACGCGCTTACGAATTCCCGTGCTTGTTAGTTCCATGCTCGGCATCTCAACCTCCGACATGCGAATCTGCTGCAACTGCTCCGGTGTTACAATTTCTGCTAAAACACCCACATCGACAGACGCACAACCAAGACGGCGAACAACACTTAAAACTGCTAATTCACAAATCCGTTGAGGGTCTTTCCACGCCGGTAAATCCGCTAAAGAGTCCGCACCCAACAACAAAAAGAACTCGTGATCCACAAATTGCTCGTGCAACAACTCCAATGTGTCGACTGTAAAACTCGGACCGCCACGCTCTAACTCCATCTCCAAAATACCAAACCTACTGTGTCCTGCTAGCGCCAACCGCAGCATCTCTACCCGCTGCTTGTCACTAGCATTACTTCCAGCAGGCTTATGAGGGTTCATCGCCGCCGGCACGAACCACACCTCATCTAAACCACACTGTTCCTGACAGCTCTCTGCCAATAACAGATGCCCATAATGGACAGGGTCGAAGCTACCACCTAAAATCCCGATGCGCCGCACACTTCACCTCAGATAAACGAATACAACCTAAAATTAAATTTACATCTCCCGACCAGATTGGCAATCCCGCCCAGACTCTAAACGATAACCGCTGTTCACAGCCAGTTTATCAATCCACCACTAAAAGTGGTACGATAAATAACTACGAATCACAAACGACATGATTTAACTTACTCATCATACCCTATGCCGCGACAACCAGGCTTATTTCCCGACGATGTTCCCGACGAGTCTCCCGTGGATGCTCCCTGGGTTAGCGATGCACTGAAAGACCATTCGATCGCCACCGTTGTCTTTGCCGAGATTCCCTGGGGCCCATTTGATTATCTCATCCCCAACGAGTTGCAAGATTCGGTCAAAGCGGGTCGGCGAGTACAAGTACCTCTGGGTCGAGGAAACCGCCAAGTCACTGGATATTGCGTTGCTGTTAAACACCCTAGCACCGGCCAGCAAGCTGCCACAGCCTCTCACGAGAAAGGACGCTCTTACAAACTCAAGCCCATCACAAGTGTCATTGATGGTTTCACTCTGCTGTCCGCTGAAATGCTCGAACTAACAAAGTGGATGGCCGACTATTATATCGCTCGACACGGTCAAGTCCTTGAAGCTGCTGTGCCTGCCGGAGTACGCTCCGCCGCTGGAACCCGCAAAGTTCGATTCTTCAAGCTGAACAAACCTCGCCTGGAAATGATCCAAACCGACAAGCTTCCCTCCAAGCAACAGCGTATTGTCGAACTGCTACGAGGCAGCGACGCTTGGCAAACAGCGGATCAAATCTGTAAACGGATACACTGTTCGCAGGCTCCAATTCAGTCACTGGTCAAAAAAGGAATCGTGCAAACCGAACAAAAACGAGTGCAAAAAACGGACGTACAACAAGAGATCCTCCCCCGCGAAGAAAACCTGCAGCTCAATCCCGCTCAACAACAATCGCTGCAAGTCATCATGACCGCCATAAAAAGCGACTCCTATGAAACCATACTCGTCCACGGCGTCACTGGCAGCGGAAAAACTGAAGTCTATATTCAAGCGATCGAAGAAGTCATTAGCTACGGTCGCCAAGCCATCGTCCTCGTGCCAGAAATTTCCCTAACACCGCAAACACGTCAACGCTTCCGCTCGCGGTTTGATAAAGTCGCCGTGCTCCACAGCCATCTCAGCGATGCGGAACGTCATTGGCATTGGCACCAAATTGCCCAAGGCGAAGTACAAGTGATCGTCGGCGCCCGCAGCGCAATCTTCGCACCCGCCCCACGCCTCGGACTAATCGTACTCGACGAAGAACACGAAACAACCTTCAAACAAGAAACCGTACCCCGCTATCATGCTCGCGACGTCGCCGCCAAGCGTGCACAACTACAAAATATTCCACTCATTCTCGGCTCAGCCACACCCGCACTAGAATCGTGGCATCAGGCACAAATTGGAAATTACAAACTCGTCTCCCTGCCTGACCGAGTGCTGCAGCGCCCGTTACCACGAGTTGCCACCGTGGACCTACGGCATGAATCTCGATCCAAAGGAAGCTTTGGATCCATCAGTCGGCAACTCCAAAGTGCCATCACGGAAACGCTACGCGGCGCTGGTCAGGTTATCTTATTGCTTAACCGACGGGGCTACTCGACCAGTATCCAATGCCCTGCCTGTGGCGAGGTCGTTCAATGCCCGCAATGTGAAATTGCACTAACACACCACCGCTTCGGTATCAGTGGCCAACGACTCGAACGCGCGTTGTGCCATTACTGTGATTACCAAATCCCAGCACCCAAAGTTTGTCCAAGTTGTAGTGGTGCCAGTATCCGCTTTGCGGGACTAGGTACGCAAAAACTCGAAGAAGAAGTGCGGGCTACATTCCCTGGCGTCACCGTCCTGAGAATGGACTCCGACACCATGCAACGCCCCAACGCACACGAACAAGCACTCGATCGGTTTCGCGACGGTGAAGTTGAAATTCTGGTCGGTACGCAAATGATCGCCAAAGGTCTCGACTTTCCTAATGTGCATTTAGTAGGAGTTATTAATGCCGATACAGCACTGCACTTTCCGGATTTCCGAGCTGGTGAAAGGACGTTTCAACTTGTCACGCAAGTCGCTGGACGAACCGGCCGCGGAGATCAAGATGGGCGAGTGCTGGTGCAAACATACTCTCCCGATCATCTGGCAATCGTCGCAGCAACCCAGCATGACTATTCGATGTTTGCCGAACAGGAACTGCCTGGGCGAGAAGAGTTTGGATACCCGCCCTACTGCGGCATGATAAGGTTGATCATTCGCGGTGCTGATGACGCGGCCAGCATGCAGTACGCTCAGCATTTGGCGCAGTGCTGCCAAGCCGCCATCGATCAATCACCCGCCTCCGACATCCGTATGCTTGGCCCAGCGCCCGCACCAATCACGAAAGTTCGTGACAAATATCGATACCACTTGCTCTTGCTATGCGACAACATAACCGCGATTCGAGATATAATCGCCCGCGTCTACGAAGAGCAAAAACCACCAATCGACATCCAATGGGTCGTCGATGTCGATCCTCAAAATCTGCTGTAATCCCGCGGTGAAAATTGCCCTGGGGATCCCGTAACCTCTACTCGGCATCAATCAGCCGATATACCTGACCATCAATAACAACAATTACGGTTCCTGGCAAAGCTAGAATTCGACCAACAACAGCGCCATGTTTCGCTGCTAACGCAAAGTAGCTGGAACTGTATCGCGTTAAATCTTGTGCTGTTTCAACTTGCTCCTGGGAGGCATTCGAATCAACCCATTGACCTTCCTCTAAAAAGAATGACTTGCCACCCACCTGCTTCAAAGTCTTTACTTTTACCGCGCGATTGGTCACCGCGTCGCGGAAAACAACTCCACCATCCGCATCAACACTCTGGCTTGGCAACAGGCCACCGTTCTTATCTCCCAATCTTCCACCACCAGCATTCTGGAAAGCGGCTTTGTTTTGCCGCCGAGCAAATCCGGCTTGGCCAGCTTCGTCTGTAGCTAATTCATTTAAAGCCGTGGCTGCCCTTAGCCGCGATTGCGCTACGTCCCGAATGGCCCCGTTTTCATCTGCCAAGAATGAAGTATAGGGTGTGAGAACTCCATGACGTCGCGAGAGCATCACAAGTTCATCGAGCAATTCATCGTTACGACCTTCAAGGTCAATTTTGTCAATAATCTCACCAATACGTCGCACCGCCCATAACTTTTCTACAAACGATTGGTTGCTGCTGGTAGATTTGTGTTCAAGTTTTGCGGGGAATTCAAACCGTTGCACCTCACCATTCACGCGACCGCTCAAAACAACCTTGGCGTTGCCAGTGTGTTTATAGCGACCCACTAAAACTAGTTGATCGCCCGCAAATAGATCATATAAGTTACGCGGATAAACTCGATTCACGACACTACCCTGTGCAATCTTTACGCCGTCAACGTCCACTCGCAACTTGACGTCTGTCAGCACGGGAGAAGCGATCCGAGTATAGAATTCCGCCACCTTAGCTTCGATGTCCTCATCCGGACGGACATATACGGATTGTCCATACCCTGTGCGAGCTAACTTATCCAACAACAAACTGTTGACATCGTAGCCCACACCGAAGCAACAAACTCGAGCACGAACTGAGTTGGCCTTGGCAGCATTGTCGACAATACGAGCAATATTTGTTTCACCCACCGTCGGAATGCCATCGGTCAAAAATACAACATAATTCGGTGTTTCATCATCCTGCAACATGTCCAGCGCTGCCTTCAAAGCACCATCAATATTCGTACTACCTCCAGCGAAAATACTTTCAATAAAACCTAATGCTTTATCTCGCGAAGACTTACTTTGACGTTGTAACTCGGGTGCGAATGTTTCAATTTCCGAGTCGTAAGCCACAATATTAAACAGATCGCCATCACTTAAATTATTGATAACAAACCGCAATGCTTCCTTGGCTTGATCTATTTTACGTCCCGTCATACTGCCGCTGCGGTCCACGACAAACACAACATTCTTGGAAATGCTCTCCCGCTGCTGCGCTTGAATATCTGGCGAAATCAGCATCATGAAATAACCGTCTTCATCCCCATCCGGTCGGTAACTCAATACACTCGTCCCAATCGATTGCTTACCAACGTCATAGAACAAACGAAAATCCGAATTGGGGATTACATTTTTCTGTTCATAACTAATGCGAGCTATCTTTGGCGATGGCTTTTTTACAGCAATCGAATGCGTAGGACTGTAGACACTCTTGATGGCCAGTGACGATGAAATAGACACCTGTACCGACAACTGCTCAATCGGTTTTGTCGTGTGTCGAGCGATTCGCAGCGGGAACAACCATTCCGTCATTCCCTGAAACTGACGGCAAACTTGGGAATACCGAATAGTGACTTTGCGAGTTTCACCAGGTGGGATCGGAAATACGCTCGTCTTGAACATCCCTGAACCCATCCATTCCAACAGCGCCGGATCTTGGTTCCGACGAACATAACCTTCGAATATACGCCGCGCTTCATCGCGATCAATTAACTTGGCCTCATATTCTTTATTACCCACAAGCAACGTCAATCGATCAATCGCTCCATCATATGGAAGCGGAAAAACAAAACTCGCTTCAATCGTGCGCTTCGATGTATTCTTGAATTCTTGCGACACCTGAACGCGTGCAACCTGACCGTTCAAATTGACGTTCACGTCTAAGGACTTGATACAGTATGAATGTAAAGGTTGCACAATCGGTGACGGCAGCGGTGGGGCAATCGGACGACGCAAGTCAATTAACGCGCCTTGGCCAAAGCACTCTCCTAACAGGAGACACAAAAAAAACAAACTAAACACTGCTGTCTTCAACTGTTTTCCGTGATCAAGGCTGACTAAAGCTCGCATCGTATTCTCCAATATTGTTCGTTACTTCTTCTATCTGATACTTCTACGCTAACTACCTCTTAACACTCAAATCACAAAATATCGTAGTGATGAATGTATCAAAGTATCAGACGCATAGATGCAACTAAAAGTTCCCAAAAAACCATGCATTTCCATTATACGTTTTCCCTCTTGCTTCACGCAGATGAATTTGACAAACTCCCGTAAGTTAAATCTGGTATTTCCCGCTACACGTTCGCCTTGAATCGCATGCATCGAATGAATCGAAAGCTTATATCCCCTCTATCAGCTGGTTTGGTTGCGCTGTTTTGTTGCGTGATACTGCAAAGTGGGTGTATTAGCACCAGCGTCTGGAATTGGGGCGATAACGGACCGCCACGAGAAGAAGAGTTAGTAAGACTGGCGGCAGAGTCGCCAAAAATTGAAAATCCGATGACTGTTCCTATCCGAGATCGCGATTTTTTATGGTCCATCCTCGTCAATACCGTTGAAGATTACTTTCCGATCCAAAGCGAAGAGCGAATTCAATTAGTCGGCAATACGTTGACCGAAGGGTACTTAAAGACCGCTCCGAGTGACGCTGCCACGATGTTCGAACCTTGGCGAAAAGACAATGTCGCTGGCTTTGATCAACTCCATGCAACCTTGCAAACCATACAACGCCAAGCAGAAGTTTACGTGCGACCCTCCCGTGATGGATTTCGTATAGAAATCATTGTGCATAAACTTCTAGAAGATCTGCCGCGGCCCGAATACAGCACTATCGGCGGGGCAACGCTACGACATAGTGCATCGCATACAAGACCCCAACAAGCAAATGGGAATAAACAAACTCGACTAGGTTGGATTCCCCAAGGTCGAGATGTTGCACTTGAACAAGCAATACTGCAAGACCTACAACAACGCATGGCCGAAGCCACAATTCCCTCGGCAAGCCCTCCAGCAGCCAACAATGAAAACTCTATACTAGGCCTACCTGATCTCGGTCTATAAAGGTCGATAAGTAGTAACTGACGGTTACAAATGTCCCCATGCAGATTGCAACTCAGAGGGCAAATCAACCACACCAATGCCAGCGTCTCTTATGATCGCAACCCCTAGTTCATACAATTGCTCCAGCGAATTCTGAGCTAAATCCAAGAAGATGCACTTTTTGCCGCCGTAAACGCACAATCCTGATTCGCTGCCGTCGAGCAACTCTAACCGGACTTCAATCCCCTGCTCGTTCGCAAAGTCAATTCCAGTCTGTAATAACGCGGCTGCATGCATCTTACTTACTTTCCTACTTTACCCTGCCTTACCAACTCTTCCTAACACGAACCGCCTCTCTTCCCAACCCCGCAAATCTTAACATACAAGAGGTCAGCAAGACCAATTATAAACTACTTACTATGGCTAACTGAAGGTCAATTCGACGATATCAATTATGGTCGTTTAACACGTGTCTAACAGAATATAAATAGTACTGGTCAGGTAATAAAACTAGTAAACAATCAACCTGGTAAGAGAGTTAAACTGTACGGGCAATCCACACAACGCACAAATGAATAAACAGGAAGTCTCGAGAAATCTTATGAGTACGACAGACGACGCTCAAAATACAGAAAATGCCAAAGCGGTAGAAGCAAGTGATAACGTGGAAACATCCGCGGTGGAACTGACCTCTGACAGTACGGAAACTGCCGAAGTGCCAGAAGAAGCTGAAGTGCCTGAAGAAGCTGAAGTGCCTGAAGAAGCTGAAGTGCCTGAAGAAGCTGAAGTGCCTGAAGAAGCTGAAGTGCCTGAAGAAGCTGAAGTACCAGAAGAAGCTGAAGTACCA
>Ga0208879_1001017_pt1 | contig 27515 bp, 31 predicted proteins | sample Knorr_S15_td_Bot_FD_185605 | JGI IMG/M metagenome (GOLD analysis project Ga0208879, IMG submission 185605) | Marine microbial communities from Southern Atlantic Ocean transect - Knorr_S15_td_Bottom_ad_5009_LV_A (SPAdes) (version 2) | ecosystem: Environmental > Aquatic > Marine > Oceanic | place...
TGCCCTGAACGGCGAAAAACTGCCGCGATCGATCGGGGAGATCAACCGGAATCGCATCGATGGAGAGGCAACCCTATTCGCTAAATATCGCACATGCAAACTTTTGTATGTAGCGATTTTTCATGATCGAAAATTCTGGCACCCAGCCGCGGTCGAGCACGACGCATTTTGTTGGACGGGCCTGTTCTGTCACCACCGGATATGGGTCGGGGTGAATGGCACACACACCGTTGCTCAGAAATAAAAAACGGAGATGTAATTTGAAAATGGTTTTGATTTCAGTTAGGGTGCGGAGCATCGGATCGAGAGGTGAACGCGCCGGTTCGAGAGGAAGTTTGATATGACCTACTGGATGGGATGGGTAATGCATGTGGGCTGTATAGAGCCGCCACGGCATGGGGCCGTGGGCGGTGGCAGGATCCACCGGGCCGGTAGCCTTCCGTAGGCATTTGAAAATCCAGGCCGAAAACGTTGTAAGAGACGGCGGCTACGCAAAGCGATAAACAAGAGAAAACTGGCCCTTTGGCCCGAAACAGAAGCGCACCTGGAGTGGTAATCGGACAACACGGTTACCACTCCTTTTTTGTCCATTTTTGAGATGCGAATTACTCGGCCCTGACCGAGCTGAATTTAGGGCCGGTGGAATTGTTGCTGATCAGTCAGGCCGGTTGATAGTGAACGCGTTGCCGCCATCGACCGGAATGACCGCTCCGGTCACATAAGACGATTCGTCGGAGCACAGCCATGCGACCACTTTGCCCGGGTGTTTTTGGCCTCACACCGTCCTTTCCTCCTCCAAAACCCCAGTTTGCTTCGGCCTGCCCACCGTAGGCGAGGTAGGTTTCGCGATCGGCGGGAATAACTGCTCGGAGGGTCACGCGGGAGCCGTTCAGGGTTGGGATTGAAAAGGTCATGACAGGCAGGGAAAGGGTGTTGGTGGGTGGCGGGTCCGGACGAACTGGAATGGAGATTGTCGCACAGTACGCCCGGTCGCTCTGGCACAACAGGCGGGCACGGTATATAAGGGCGCTGGCTTCGTTGTTTTTTCGAGTCTCGCCGGGGTCGATGGCAGGGGCGTTGATTGCCGAAATTGGCCGATCGTAGCTCCGCTGCGTGCCGAGCTGGACCGGCAATATTCAAGGGGACAGGCTGAACAAGTGAAACATGCCCTGATGGTCGTCGGTGGCTGGGACGGTCACACCCCGGAAAAGAGTGGGGATGTGTTCACGCCCCTGCTTGAGGAAGCAGGCTTCGAGGTGCGCCGCGAGCAGTCGCTGGACGTCTATCTCGACAAGACGCTGCTCGATTCGCTTGACCTGATCGTCCCGATATGGACTCAGGGCGAGATCACCAGCGAGCAGTTGGAAAACCTTCTGTCGGCGGTGCATTCGGGTGTGGGAATGGCCGGGTGGCACGGCTGTATGGCCGATTCGTTCAGGTTCAGCCCGCCGTATCAGTTCATGGTCGGGGGACAGTGGGTTGCCCACCCGGGTGGCATCATCGACTACGAAGTGAAGATCGCCGATCGCGATGACCCGATCACCGAGGGGCTCAGCGATTTCAAGATGCATTCAGAGCAGTACTACATGCACACCGATCCATCGAACGAAGTGCTGGCGACAACCCGGTTCAAGGGCGATCAGGCCGGGCAGTACTGGATCAGGGATGTCGAGATGCCGGTTTACTGGAAGCGGATGTGGGGTGAGGGGCGGGTGTTTTACGGGTCGGTCGGCCATGTATCGACCGATTTTGAGGTGCCGGAAGCGCGCGAGATCATGAGACGGGGAATGCTGTGGGCGGCACGGTGAAGTCAGTACGAGTTGGCGTGGTTGGATGCGGGGTAATTAGCGGAATCTACTTTCAGAACCTGCTGAAGTTTGCGGAAGTCGATGTTGTTGCATGTTCCGACCTGATACCGGAGTTGTCGCAGGCCGCGGCGGATGAATATCCCGGAATTCAGGCAATGACGACCGACGAAATATTTGCCGATTCTTCGATTGACCTCGTTCTGAACCTCACTCAGCCGAAGTACCACTTCGAGGTGATGAAGGCCGGTATCGAGGCTGGCAAGCACGTTTACGGTGAGAAGCCGTTGAGTGTTTCGTTCGAGGATTCGGTAGCGCTGCTGCACCTTGCTGAACAGGCCGGGTTACGCGTGGGCTGTGCTCCCGATACATTTCTGGGCGCGGGCATACAGACGTGCCGTGAACTGATCGACGGGGGTGCGATAGGCGAACCGATAGCGGCGACTGCGTTCTTCACGAGTCACGGCACGGAAAACTGGCATCCGGTTCCGGGGTTTTACTACCAGAAGGGCGGGGGGCCGATGCTCGACATGGGGCCCTACTATCTCACGGCGCTGCTAAACCTGATGGGGCCGGCGAAGTCGGTAACGGGGTCGGCGCGGATCACTTTTCCCGAGCGGACGATCACGAGCGAGCCGTTGAATGGAACGAAGATCGAGGTCGAGGTCCCCACTCACGTAACGGGCACGGTGAACTTTGCGAGCGGCGCGATCGGCACGGTCCTGACCACTTTCGACCTGTGGGGTGCGAACCTGCCGTTTATCGAAATTTACGGTAGCGAGGGCTCGCTTTCGGTACCCGATCCGAACACTTTTGGGGGTCCGGTCCGAGTCCTTGTAAAAGGCAAGAAAGAGTGGGAGGAAGTGCCGGTTTCGCGTCCGTTTTCGGAAAACTCCCGCGGGCTCGGCGTTGCCGATATGGCGCGGGCTATCGAATCGGGAGAGCCGCACAGGGCGAGCGGTTCGCTTGCTTCGCATGCACTGGAGATCATGCACGCGTTCGGCCGGAGCGCCGATTCAGGACAGCGGATTGAGCTTGCGACGACGTGCGAAAGGCCGGCCCCGCTGCCAGTTGACCTGCTGGCGTACGGGTAAGGGCAATGATTGGGGAGTTGTTGACCGTGGGTGAGAAAATGCCTCCGGGCAAAGAACGGCTGGAGAAAAAAAGATCGTCGGGCAGTGTCTATCGAGTCGGCCCGAACGTATGGGGAGACTTCATGCACCGAATGTTGTCGGCGCGCAAAGTAACTGCAACCATCGTGCTCGTCCTGATCGTCGGGTGTGGGGGAGGGACAGAGGACGTCGCCACGCCTGAAAGTCCGGCAGCTCCGGTGAACTTTCTGATTCGCCTGGTGGACCCGCTGGACGATCCAGGCCACTACTGTATCGATGTGGTTGGGTTCGGTTCAGGTGTCCAGTTGCAGTTGCCTCTCCAGGCGCATACCTGCAAGCCGACCGATAACCGGGATGAGCAGTTCACCCTCCGGTCGCTGGCCGGGCAGCTTTACATGGAGGAGTATCAACTGTGCCTGCAGCCGGATGAGCCTGCGCAGGGCTCTCCGCTTTATCTGCGCGAGTGCTCGGAGTCGCCGCTCCAAAGTTTTGAGATTTTTGCGGACGGGTCGATTCGTGTTGGATCAGACGGGTCGGCCCAGTTCTGTCTGGCGGTTGCGCCAGGAGATGGCGAAGTCATTAACCCCATCCACAAGCGCCGCGACCTTAGTCTTGCGAACTGTGACGCGACAGAGCCGGACCTGATGCAGTGGTCGTTCGTCGCGGGCGGCCCGGGGGAGGGCGCGTAGCGCGGGCTAAAGTTGTCGTACTGGTGTCAGGGCGAGCAGATCAAACGGGTTCGGGATTGTTCACATCGCTCGTGGTCGAGCCGCCGTCACCGTCGGACTTCGATTTATCGAACCCACACTTTCCGTGTGTGCGCCAACCGTGGTGGAACCGGCCGTCGCCGTTCTTGAACTGTTCGATGCGCCACTCCCGCAACGACTCGGCGGCGGGCGGGCGGGCCTGCACCCAGGCGGATATCTCGTCGGATTCGGCTTGCGTTATCAGTTCCTGCTCGACGAGGCCGGTAAGGAACTGCTCAACCCCGTCAGCCTTGACGGCAGATTTCAGACCATGGTGCCTGATGGCTCTCAGGGCGTCAGGCTTGCCGGTGGCCCAGGCAGCTATTGCGTCGGCTTCTTCCCTCGTAATCACGCCGGCTTCGACCGCCTCGTCAAGCTTCGCAGCGAAGTGCGCTGCGCGGCCTTCGTCACGCGCCTGGGCGATGGCGGAGGAGACATCTTCGGGAGCGAGTCCGAGAAGTTCGGCGACACGATCAATAAATGCGGACGATCCTTCGGCATCCCCATGATCGGCACTTGCCACGGCGGCAACACCGCCAATCGCCCCGAATACGGCCACCAGGGCAACAATCAGCAGGACAGATCGCTTCTTCAAAAGTGCCTCCGTTGCCGGGCAGATTGCTCGACCGATGAGAACATTCGCATCGTCAAGTCTTAACTCTACCAACCAAATGTGAAGATTCATTGAATGTGGCAACCGCCGACGTGACGTGGTTCCCGAAACCGGTCGGTCCTGAGCCCTGGAACCCGGACACCCGGAGAGCCGCACAGGGCGTGCCGGTGCGCTCGCTTCGCCCTCACCGGAGATCGTGCATACGTTTGGCCGGAGCGCCGACTCAGGCCGGCGGATTGAGCTTGCAGCGACGTGCGAGCGGCCGGGGCCCCGCTGCCAGTTGACCAGCGGGTGTGCGGGTAGAGGCAGGATTCCTACTTTGCAACTGCCTCGCGGACGGCATCTTCAATCCAGGCTTTTTCGGGGAGTCCCTTGAAGCCGTCGGAAGTGAAGTAGACCCGGCAGCGAGGGGTGTAGTCGCCGGTGTCCTCGTAAGTTGGGTCGATGTCGAGGCCGTTGATCCGTATGGTTGGCGAACCGGGGAAGTGGGTTTTCTCTCCGGTTTCGAGATCGGGCACATTGATTTTGTTGATCGGTGCGTCGACGCCGAAATCACTGAGCGTCTCGAGGACTAACTCCTCGGCGGCATTGTGGTTCGGGCAATTGTCAAACCAGAGCAGGTCGATTTTCATATTTTTGGGGTTCTCCTTTAGTCGCCGGGCGGACACGCGTCCTTGGGCGACAGACTGCATTTCACCTTCCCTCTAACTCCCTTCCATCAAGGAACGGAGAACCATAAACTCCAGGCGTCCCGATGAAGATCGGAACTTGGGCGACAGTTATGCAGCTCCGCGGGGCACGCCAGGGCGGGACTTTGATTGCTGTATCGCCGAAAGGGCTACCGAATATGATGCCACGGAGGTTCATGCGATCCGGGCAGCGTGCCGTTTTCGCCGGGGAATCACCTCATCGCCGTTCCCACGGCTTCAGAAATTCATGCGAAAAGCCCAACGGGTAATTTTCAGTAGTCGTAAGATTTCTCTCTTGCCTATTCCGCTGTCGTGCAGATTGCCGTCGGTCGCGGAAGCATTGCCGGTTCCATCGATTCGATGCACTCGTCCATCAACCCACCAACGAACTGTTTGAACGGCTCGCCCTGCTTGTGAGTTTCGAATCCCGCATCGTCGACGTACGCCTCGTAAAAATAGACGACGCTATCGTCATCCTCAATCTCAAACACGTCAAAACGGAGAGTTGCCGGTTCTTCGTCCCGCGCAACCTGGCAGTCCCATTTCAGGAACTCGATCAGTTTTTCTTTCTTGCCGGGTCGCACGTTTGCTTTTATGAACTGCGCAATCATATTTTCGATCTCCTTATCGCTACACGTGGTATCACACGCGTGCCCGTTGCACAACGGAGTCAACTTGCTCGGGTTGGGCAGTGTGATGCGCGGGATCCCTGCGCCATTCGACCCGTTCGACCCTTCGACAAGCTCAGGGTGGCGGGTCGGGGCAGGCGGGCTCAGGATGCACCCCGGTCAGGAAGTCGGATGTGCCGAAGATTCAATCGTCACGAACTCAACTCGGCCATCGTTGGCGTTCCCCCTCAACCGCGCCCACAGGTGGGCACCCGTCTCCCCGGGGAGACGGAATTAGCCACGCTGATCGACGCATTTTGAGATGGTCTGGGATCGGGAGGTTGGGGCTGGTGATCCCCAGCGACTACTTCACCATTTGCTCGAAGACGGGTGCCAGCCGCGCGCGGGCTTCCGCACGTTCTGAATCGTCGTTTTTGGGGTCGAACGCGGCTTCTTCCTCGGGGTCGGCGTTCAGATCGAACAGGCGACCGTCATCGTAGAGTTTCCAGCGGTGGTCGCGGATGAACCGGGCATAGCGGTGAACGCGTCCGCTCATCGGCTCGAAGTGGAAGTAGATCCAGTCGCGTGGATTCCCGGTTTCACCCTTTAGTTGTGGCAGGAACGACCGGCCATCAATGAAGTAATCGTCCGGCGGGGTGATTTCGGCAGCTTCGAGCATTGTCGGCAGGAAATCGGAGGCATCGATCAGATCGGTCGTGACTGTGCCCGAAGGAATGGTTCCCGGCCAGCTGCAAATGAGCGGTACGTGGGTGCCCCGGTCGACTGTCAGGCCTTTTCCGCCGCACACCTCGGTGTGCGAGTGCATGATCGAACAGACTTCGACGGGTGAACCGTTATCGCCGACGTAGATGACCAGCGTGTTTTCGGCGATTCCCAGCTGTTCGAGTTTTGCGTTCACCCGCCCGACCACCTTGTCGTGGTACTCGACCATGTCCTTGTAGTAGCGGGCATCGTCGTCCCAGTCTTCGAGTTCGGTCCATGTGCGGGCGCCGAGTGTCTCGTTGGATGGCGGGACGAACTCATCGAACTCCGGGCTGTCGGGAGTCGGCTCAAGGGGCCGGTGCGTCAGGGCCATCGGGAAATAGACGAAGAACGGATCGTCCCGGTTGCGCTCCATGAAATCGATGATGTAATCGGCAAACACGTCCTCGCCGTATTTGCCTTCCATGTTTTCGAGGAATTTGCCGTTTTCGTAGACGATCGGGCTTTTATAGCGCGAACCCTTTTCTTCGGTGTGGTGGGGGTGCCACACGCAGAATTCGTCGAACCCGGCGTCTTCGATTTTCTGGCCCGTCGAGCGCGCCTCAGGCATTTCGTCGGGCGGATTGTAGGAATGGAGCTGCCATTTGCCGGCGATACAGGTCTTGTAGCCAGCGTTGGAGAACAGGTGGCCGAAGGTAACTTCATCGGGTGCGATGAGGCCGAAGCCGATGTAGTTTCGGAAGTTGTACTTGCCGGTCATCAGCTGGACGCGGGTTGGGGTGCACAGGGGCTGGACGTGTGCGCTTTCAAAGCGAATTCCGGCGCTTGCCATGCCATCGAGCACGGGGGTTGCGTACGAGGTCCCGCCGTTCGCGCCGATCGCTTCGTATCCGAGGTCGTCGGACATGATCAGGACGATGTTGGGGCGCCGGGTGCCGGGCGAGGTCATGCGGGGATCCTTTGTTCTGGTGGGGCCGACCCGGGCCGAACAGGTCGGTGGCCGAGTTCAACCGTTACGGGCTATCTGGACAGGTAGTTGAGTGCGTTCAGGATGAGTTTCTGGAACTCGGGGTGCTGCTGCGACGACCCTGCGTGGCCGAGCGCGATGTTCGCCACTTTGCCTTCGCCGTACATTGTCGTCCAGCCGAGCGGCTTTTCTTCGCCTTCGACTACGCCGTGCATGAACACGTCGATGCCGGGCTGGATATCGAGTCCGCAGTAGCACTCGTCGTAGGTCCAGAAGTCGGATACCCCGGCTGCAATCGGGTGGTCGGGCTGATCGATGTGGACCTGGAACCAGCCGAACGGCGGATGCCAGCTTTCGCCAGTTATCCAGCCGCCGCCGGTGATTTTTTTCATCGGTGCCCAATCGGGGCAGGACCCGGGAGAGATGTGAACCGACAGCAAAGCCCCACCGCCTGCAACATAGCGTTCGAATCCGGTGCGTTCAGCATCGTTCAGGTCGTTGTCAGATTCGGGCTTGCGCCATGTGTTTAGAACTATTGCGTCGAATCCAGAGAGATCACCCGCCAACTCTTCGGCGGATTCCGAGACGGTGATTGAATGGCCTGCCCCTTCGATGGATTCTTTCAGTATCGGCGTTGTTTCGTCGTAAGGGTGGCTTCCGCCGGTGATTAGAAGCAGGTTCATCTACTACTCTCCGATCTGTTTTTCTGGTTGTTGGTCACGAACCGGGCAGGGGGTCGGCATCGGTCTGGTGCTGCCTCAGGTTTGACGCCGGTTCGGAATCGGTCTTTGAGGTCGGGGCGGATGAAGCGGCCGATTCGAGCACTTCGTCGTCGGCTGCCGGCTGCTCTTCAGGTTGCGCGGCCGCCCAGTCTTTCTTGTGGATCTCCATCAGCAGGAATTCGTAGCCGTCGCGCTTTACTTCCCGCACGACTTCGAACCCGGCCTTGGCAAATGATTTTTGCGCCCTGAGGTTGTTGACCAGGGTGTGCAGGTAGACACGCTCGATCCGGGTCGAGGTGAAGATATGTTTCAGCGCCGATTTGACGACGTCGGTACCGTAGCCGCGGCCCCAGTACTCGCGGTCGCCGATCATGATCCCGAATTCGCACTGCGACTTGTCGGGGTTTATGTCGTAGTACATGCAGCTGCCGATATGCCGGCCGTCGAGCGTGTCGATCGCCATGCGGACCGACCAGGGAGACGGGTAGTTTACGTCGTCACGGTGGTAGCGCAGGTATTCGGTGAAGGTCAGCGTGACCGGCCGGGTCGCGTCGAGTCGGGCCAGCTCAGGGTCGACCCGCCACGAAAAGTCTGATTCGGCATCGTCCATGATCTTGGACCGCAGCACGGTCAGATCGCCGACGATATGGAGATCAGTCGCCGCTGCTTGCTCGGCCTTCATAAACGGCCACAGCTTTTTCCAGGACTCGCGCTTCATTACGATGGGTCAACCTGTGTGATGCTTCTTGGATGTCGATCCACGCTACGTCATCGTACTCACGGTCGTGATTAGATGTGTCGCCGCCGAGATATTTCATCAGGTACCAGTGGACCGTCTTATCGATTCTCACTGTACTGTCGTCTTCGAACGGCAGTTCGCCAAGCGTTTCGCCTGCCGATCTGAAGAAAGAGTAATAGGTGTCGTCGATCGGGGAGCCTATCTCGACCTTGAGCCCCGTTTCTTCTGAAACCTCGCGCAGAGCGGTATCGGCGACCGATTCGCCCTGTTCCGGGGTTCCTTTCGGGAGTGCCCACAGCGATTCGGCGCGCCGGTGACAGAGAGCGACCGACAGGCTTCCGTCATTTTCAGTACGCAATACGACCCCACCGGCCGACCACCGGTCGATAAAATGATCTGTTGTGCGCTGTCTGTTCATCGTTGTTTTTAGGAAATTATCTGAGGTTTCGGTGAATTTACCGTGAACCCCCGGGCTCTCTGGACCTCCTCCGGTAGCAATCGTACGACACGCCGCATGAGCCCCAGAGGGGGATTCTAAGATTGACGGCGGTGTCGGTCAAATGCTCGCGTGCGGGATTAATGCCAAAGTTGGAATCCTTTTGATAATCACCCCCACAGCAAATTGACACCGAACGGGTCAAATTCGATAATTACTTGTTGGGTAAAAGCGCAAGATGTCAGTTCGCAGCACACGGTTACAATATTCAGATGGAAAATACTACCGTCGCCCTTCAGGCACGATGGCAGGTGGTTTGCTTCCTGATGGCCACCTAGAAATGGGCCCGCGACCGGAAAATGACTAAACGCAACCGCATAATCGCCTGGAGGCGGATGCGGTTTTTTTGTTCCAGTAAATGAAATTCAAGCTCAATACCGATGGGCTTGCCGGACGATGAGTTCGGAAGAGGGTAATTGAAAATTGGATAAGCACGACTTCGTCATCCGGTTCGCTGGTGAGGGTGGTCAGGGGCTGGTCACATCCGCAGATGCACTTGCACGCGCGGCTGCCCACGCCGGTTATTTCGTTCAGACGCATTCGACCTTTCCATCGCAAATTATGGGTGGCCCTGCATCTTCGCAGGTGAGAATATCCACCACTCCGGTACTCAGTTCAGGTGACGGCGTCGACGTGCTCGTGGCGCTCAACCAGTATGCGTACGACCACCATTACGAAGACCTGAACGAAGGCGCGGTTACCGTATACAACGCCGAGGAGTACGACCTGCCAACGGGCGGTAGTTATTTCGGGATCAAGGCCGACGAACTCGCCAAATCGACCGGCAATGCCCGGGCGGCGAACATGGTTACGATCGGTGCTGTTGCATCCCTGATCGACTTCGATCTACAGGAAATTGACGAGTTCATCAAGCAGCGGTTCACCCGTGGCCGACCCGGCGACGACGAAATCATCGTGGCAAATATCGAGGCGGTCCGGCTGGGCGTCGAGGTTGCAAAGACCAGTGGATTTACCGTGGGACAGCTGGAACCCCCGATTCCGCACGAGGGCGAACAGGTGATAGTGACGGGCAACGCCGCCCTTTCGCTGGGTGCAATGGCAGCTGGCCTGGAGTTCTATGCCGGTTACCCGATTTCACCGGCCACGACGATTTTGATCTGGATGGAACAAAACCTGTGGGGCAAAGGCCGATTCGTTCACCAGGTATCGTCTGAAATCGAGGCGATCAACTCGCTTATCGGTGCGGGCTTCGCCGGAAAAAAGGCGATGACCGCAACCGCCGGTCCCGGTTTCTCGCTCATGAGCGAGGGCCTTGGCCTTGCATGGATGGCCGAGATACCGCTGGTTGTCGTCAATGTGCAGCGGGGCGGGCCGGCTACCGGCCTGCCGACCAAGTCGGAGCAGTCGGACCTGTATACGTGCATGCACCCTGCCCACGGCGATATCCGGATGCCGGTGCTCGCACCCGGCACTGTTGAAGAGTGCTTTTACGCCGGGGCGCTGGCCACGAACTGGGCGGAGCGGTACCAGGGCCCGGTGGTTCTCGTGTCGGAGTTCGGCCTTGCTGAGCGCGGCGAGAACATCAAAAAGCCAAACCTGGATGAGATCAGCACCGAGAGCCGGACGAAGGTCAACGATGGCGATACCGGAAAACGCTACGACTCCTGGGACGGCTCGACGCCGCTCGGGGGTATGCCTGTTCCCGGTGGTCCCGGCGCATACGTTGCGAACGGTTCCGAGCACGATGAGATCGGCGATACGACCCACCTGCCCCGACATCACGTCAGGCTGATGGAGCGCCGGTTCAAGAAGCTTGATTTGCTTGACGGGGCGCACTACGAGATCGAAAACACGGATGCGGAAGCGATATTAATGCCCTGGGGCAGTTCGAAAGGTCCGGCACGGGAGGCGTACGACAGGTTGCGTGAGCAGGGAGCAGACGTGGGCTGGCTTTTCTCGGTGGCACTTCATCCATTGCCGGGCGAAGTTAAAGAAGTATTGGAATCGGCTGCTAAAATAATCGTTCCTGAACTGAATTACCTTGGACAGTGGTCGGCGCTCCTCCGCCAGGAGGGCTATAGGGCTGAATCGATTACCCAGTACACGGGATTGCCGTTCAAGCCGTCGGATCTGGTTAAACTTATCAGTGAGCGAATTGGTGTTGGAGTTACAGCATGAGTAAGCGGAACCTTGAATATGACTTCGCCTGGTGCCCGGGATGCGGCGATTTTGGAGTGCGCCGTGCGCTCCAGGTCGCACTTGAGGCCTACTCGGTGGAGCACGAAGAGCCGCAATCGAAAACTGTCGTGGTCGCGGGTATTGGCTGTTCGGGAAACATGGTCCACCTTGTTGAGGGCGACCAGCCTTTCGGCATTCATGGCATTCACGGCCGGACCTTGCCGATTGCCTTCGGAGTGAAGATGGGGCGACCCGACCTGAACACCGTGATTGTTGCCGGTGATGGCGATTTCCTTTCGATCGGTGCAGAACACATTGGACCGGCTGCCAGCCGGAACGTTGATGTAACGGCTGTAATCATGGATAACGGTGTTTACGGGCTGACAAAGGGTCAGTCTTCGCCGACAACTGAGTTCGGTGCGGTAACCCCATCGACCCCGCATGGCAAGATCGAAGTCGCCATGTCGCCGCTGAAGTACTACATGTCGCTCGGCGTCACCTATATCGCATCGTACTATTCGAGCAAGCCGCGCCAGCTGGCAACAATAATCCAGGAGGCGATGAACCACCGCGGTTTTAGCATCGTCCATGTCCAGTCGCCCTGCACGACCTACAACGACACCTACGAATTGCTGAAAGGCAACCGTAAGGAAGGGATTGCAGGACTGGCGTTCGAGATCCCAGAAGATCACGACCCCACAAGCGCACAGGCAGCCGTCGACCTGCTGGACCGCCCGGGCGTTCCGCTCGGGGTCGTGTTCAGGCAAGAAGGCGAGTCGATGCAGGACCGTTACGAGGGTTTGCAGGCGCAGGCACCGGCGAGGACCAACCAGGAAATCCTGGACTCCTACCTGCTGAAGGTCTAGCTGGCACTGGCTATCGACTTCCCGGTTTGGTGCTTCTGGCGCGCCGGAAACTAACCTGAGGACGCGCGCTCGGCGACATACTGGGCGAGCGAGTCACGCAGCACCAGCCGACCCCGGTGAAGCCTGGCTTTTAGCGCCGAGATCGAAACGTCGAGGGCATCGGCCGCTTCCTGGTTCGACAACCCCTGGACATCGCGCAAGATCACTGCGACGCGGAGGTCCTCCGGCAGCTTTCCGATGGCACCGTGGATGCGATCCCCGAGTTCGGCGTTCATCGTGGCGGCCACCGGCGACTCGGCCCAGTTGCTCGAGGCGACATCGGGTCGAAACTCCTCGGATACGGTCATTTCCTTGCCGCGCTTGTCTTTGCGGATGCGCATGAGGGCTGCGTTGACCGTGATGCGGTACAGCCATGTGGTCGGCATGGGCGTCGCCCCGGAAGCGGTCCCGGGCCTCTAGGCCGAAACGAACGCGTCCTGGGCAACTTCTTCGGCATCGTGATAATTGCCCATCATCCGGTAAGCAACGTTGTACACGAAACCGGAGTGTTTTTCGGCGATCTCCGCAAATTCTTCTGCGTTCATATACCGTGTTGGTCTTTTACAGGATTAAGGGGGAAGAGGGGACTGGTGCTGCATTCCGCTCCGCAAGCGCCAGCGCAGTTCAACAACCTTACCAGAAGCGTGTGATAATCCCGCTCGAAATCCGAGGCCGCAATATCCCTGTCAGGCCTGGGACACAGCAGCTTTAAGATACCCTGAGAACAGTCGTCCGGGGTCTGAATGTCACGCGGCAGCGATATGATGGGAAAGCTCTTTGAACCGTTTGCTCGTACACTGCATCGTATTAAGAGCCCGGTAGCAGTTATGTTGTTTCAGATATTGACAGATGTGATGCCGCAAGAGGCACGGAGATTGAAATGAGCGGCTCGGCGACGTGGATCGACAAGTTGATTGGCAGGGATGTAAAGTACAGCCCGGGCGATCCCTGCGCGGACGGCATGGGTGATTGTGCAGAGGTGCGCGACAACGCTTCCGACTTTATCGACGGCGAGGTGTCTCCAGGGCTGACCACCCGTATCCGCCATCACCTCGGCCTGTGTTCTGACTGCGATCCCTGGTTTACCAGCCTGGCTCAAACTGTAGGGCTTGTTCGCCAGATCCCGCAAAAGGAAGTCCCGGACTCTCTGAAGGAAAAGATCGACAAGATCGTAAGCGGGTAGTTCGGCGCAACGCGGATATCCCAAGAACGGCGTACCGAAATCGGGGACGCCGTTTTTTCTTTAATTCACCGGGCGTTGATTCGCCCCGGGTGCGCGGGACCGTGCATCGGAGACCGCGCTAACTCCGCTCGGCGTTCCAGGGTGCTACACGCCAGTCGCCGGGCAGGGAACTTCTAGCCCAGGCCGTCCTGCGGGAGCGCAGGGTCGGGTTCATCTTTCAGTGCTTCGCGGGCGAATAATTCCCGGTGCCGGTAATGGAAGTACATGCTGTGGAGCAGGACGCCGATGCCGAGTCCCGTGAGCCCGTAGACGACGGCCGGCTCGGTGTTCGAGCTTGGCATGAACGAAAGTGCGATGAATAGCAGGAAACCGGCGGTACCGCCCCAGAGGCTCGGGTGATTCAACTGGCGGTTCAGCCCGATGGATATGGCTGCAGCCAGTACCACCGGCCCCAGCAACGCAAGCGGCGCGATTCCCAGCCCTGTGCCCATCATCGACAGGACCCCATCGCCGCCCTTGAACTTCGTGAATGGTGAGTTCCAATGACCGGCGATTGCCGCAACGGCGGGTATAAGGAGCTCTGCGCCATCGAGCCCGAGCTGACGGACCAGCAGGATCGCGAACAATCCCTTGGTGCCATCGATGATAGTTACGGCGAAACCCGCTCGGCGCGATACCTCGCGGAATACGTTTGTTGCTCCGGCCTGGCGCGAACCGACCTCGAAAATGTTCACACCGTAAAGCCGGCCGGCGATGTATGCGACCGGAATCGCACCCATTGCGTAGGCAATGACTGCTGCAATAAGAAATGTGTTGAACGTAATTTCTGGGTTCATGGTTGGGCTTGTACTGGCCCGACAATTATATCAGCGACGCCGGGATCGCACGCCACGACATCTGTCCGATTGCAACATATAACGAATCACCTGTCCATTTCCACTGCGCACGCATTAACACGGGGGGTTCACAATGGCCCTTCATGGACGATATTTCTGAGTCAACTGAACCGGTACCCGGGCGCGCCGGTGCGGGCGCGGCCCATGGCGTTGGCCTGATGGGTGCGCTGCGCGATTCATCGCTGCAGCGATTCATCGGCGCAACGTTGACCTGGGGTACCGGGCATCAACTCATAACCGTGGCGCAGGGTTATCTGCTGTTCGAGTTGACTGAATCGACCCTCTGGCTTGCCGCCCTCGGTGCTGCGGTCGGCATCCCGAACATTATCGTGGCAGTTCTCGGCGGTTTGCTGGCCGACCGGGTGCCCCGAACGCGATTGCTGATGGCGGGCTCGACAATTGCGGGTCTTCCGATGGTGGCGATCGCCGTCCTTTACGCTACCGACGCACTGGAACCCTGGCACCTGCTGGTGGTCGGGGCGGCACAGGGTTCGGCGCTTGCCCTCGACTGGATCGCCAGGTTATCGCTGCTCCCCGACGTCGTGCCGAAAAACACACTGGTGCGGGCCATATCGATCGACCAGTCGGCGTTTAACGGTGCCCGGGTCATCGCCCCGCTGGCGGGTGGTTTCCTGCTCGGCTCGTTCGGGCCGTCTGCGGCATATGGCTTGGCCGCGGGTCTGTTTGGGCTGGCAATCGGCATCTACGCCACGTTCCGGCCTCACACGCATATGATGCCCGGTCGCCACGCTGGCATCATCGAAGACTTCAGAGAAGTCGGCCGGGTTTTGCGCGGCAATACGATTCTCCGGTTAAACCTGATGTTCACCGCGGTGAACGCGCTAATGCTTGGCGGCTTGATCTTCATCATGCCAGCTTTTGCAAAAGAGGTATTCAACACGGACGAAGCTGGTCTCGGCTACCTGTTTGCCGCAATAGGCCTCGGGGCTGTCGCGGGTGCGGTGACGATGTCGTGGACAGGCGGGGTGCGGAGGGCCGGGCCGGCGTTATTGATAACCGACGTGCTAACTGGAGGTTTTGTGATCGCGTGGGCATTCACAAGCACCATGTCCCTCGCACTGCCGATCGCATTCTTGTTCGGTTATTTCAATGCGGTACACATTGCGCTGGGCATCGCGGTGATCCAGGTGAATGTTCCGGCCGAAGTGCGCGGCCGGGTGCTGGGCGCATACGAGCTGGCGTGGTCGGGGTTTCCGCTGGGCGGGCTGGCAAGCGGGTCGCTGGCGGCGGTGTTCGGGTTGCGCAACTCGCTGGCGGTTCTTGCGATCGGCCTGATCGTCTTTACGGTGGTGGTGACCGCGGTGAGCGTGCAGTTCAGGCGGCTTCGCATAGAGAGCGGGTAGTCGGGGCTAATTCACGCCACGATTGTCGGGAGGCCGGGACCCGTGGTCAGGCTTCCTGGTCGAAGTAGTCGGGCTGGTACGGGGGTGCGTCGGGGTTGCCGTTGTTCTGCGCCTCGATCTCGGCCTGCTCGGCCTCGGTCAGGTACTTGGAAGGGCACCGCACGGTCAGGTTGTCGGCGGTGAACGAACCGTCCACCAGCTTCTGGCCCTGCAGGATGATCTCCGAGTGGTCGTTGAAGAAGACCTGCCCGATCTCACCCCTGTAGGTGATTTCGAGCTCTTCCATTCCATCTTCGTCTGTGATCGAGAAACGGGCCGTCAGGCCGTCGGCATCACGGACATAGGAGTCCGCGACGAGCTTGCCAATGACTCCCACCTGCCGATCGGTGGCTGTGGGGGAGTCGGCAACGGCCTGTGCGACCGACAGGTAGCTGACCGTAGCGCCCTGAAACGCGGTGAATGCGAAATAGATAAGCGCACCGGCGACCAGCACGAATGCGACGCCGAGCTTGGCCCGCGGGCTCATCAGCGTCGAGGTGCGGACCGGGGAATCGGCGGCGGGCTCGGAAATCGGGTCCGGGTCCAGGTGGTGTTGTTCGTTGCTTTCGTTCGTCATTGTTCAGGTGCGGGCGGAAATATGCCGTTCCAGGCGACTATTTTGCGGGGTGAGAAGCGCCCTTCAGCCGGGCGATTTCGTGTTGAAGGACGCGCTGTTTACGCCCGACATATAAAACATAGACGAAGAACAGCGCCCAGGTGATTGCGAAAACCGCAAACAAATAACCGAGGCTGGTTTCAAGTTTGCCTTCTTCACGTTCTACGACCGAAGTGGCAATACCGTTCTCGGATGAAACGGTAACCGGCGCGAATCGCTCACGGTGGTCGCGGAGGCGGCGTGCAACTTCAACGGGTTGTTCGCCCTGGGATGAAACCCATCGGTCGCCAGCCTGGTTCTCGAGCCCGTATTCGGTAGCGTCCGACACTTCGAACGTAGTGATCGTCCCGCTGGAGTCCGCGATCGCGAATTTGGTCAGCCGCCCGTCGGCGTCGGTGTCGATGCCGACTACGATGCCGCTGATCGTGGTGCCTGACTGGGCGGATGCCGTGCCGGTCAACAACGTGGTCCCTGCAATTGCGACAAGTAGCGCGGCAATGACCATGAGTTGCCCTTTAGTGACTAGTTTCAACTTGTTCCCCTGGCTTCCGTGGTTGCTGCTTGATCCGGCGTTACGGGCACGACTGGCGGGTTTGATCCAGCGCTCCGTTTCAGCTCGACAATATCGTCTTCTGCCTTACGAATTTTGTAGCGGATCTGAACGAGGTAGATAAAGAGGAACGTGAAGGCGAGGGTCGAAACGAGAAGGACTGTCCCGAGATCGCTTCCAAGCGACGACTCGGCGTCGGCAGCGGGGCCCGTGACGATCGGCGGGTGCGCCTGCGTCCATAAATTGGCTGCAAAGTAGATGATCGGGGTGTTGACCGCACCGATCAGGCCGATGACCGCGGCGAGGCGCTGGCGCTGCGTACCGGGTGGGAAGTATGCCCTGAACATCAGGTATGCGACGTAGATGAAAAAGAGGATCAGGGCCGTTGTGAGTTTGGCTTCACCGGTCCACCAGACCGACCATACGGGCCGCGCCCAGATCATCCCGGACAGCAGCATCAGGCCGCCAAAAACGACCCCGACTTCGGCGGAGGCCACGGCGAGGCGGTCCCACTTCTCGTTTTTCTTCCACAAATACATGATCGAGCTGCCGGACACGACAAAGATTCCCAGCATCGAACCCCAGGCGACGGGGACATGGAAGTAGAGGATTCGCTGGACCGCGCCCTGGTTAATTTCTGTTGGGACCCAGATGAAAATGAGCCACAGCGCCAGGCCCATCAGCGCCGCGCTGAAAATCGGCAGGGGATCGAGAAAATTCAGAACTTTGGTCATCGGGGAGGGGCGTGCAGTCAGCCGGCTTGCAAAAACTTAGAGAATTTTATCACGAACATTCTGGTTTCCAGAGTTTCCTTCAAGTTCGATTCCGGACTCTCGCTCATTCAGTCCGGGTCGGTTGTGGATCGGAAAAAGGCGTAGCAATCAATCTTCGAGTATGTGCTGGAATACGAACGCGGACACCACAATGAAGATGACATCGAAGGCGGCTGCCAGTTGAAGCCACTGGGACATGTCGGACCAGCTGCGCCCGTTGACCATGTGGCTGGTCGATTCGACGGCCGCCATGATCAGCGGCGTGACCACGGGGAGAAAGAGCAGTGGCAGCATGACTTCCCGAGCCCGCACTCTTACCGACATCGCGGCAAACAGAGTGCCGACGGCGCTGAAGCCGATGGTGGTCAGCAGGCTGATCGCAAGCATCTCCCAGCGAAATATGATGAGGTTGAAAAGCACTGCGAACACCGGGAGTACGACTGCAAGGGCCACTGTGATGAACAGGAAATTGCCAAGCGCTTTGCCAAGAAATATCAGGTCACGGCTGATCGGGGCCAGCATCAGCGCTTCGAGCGTGTTGCCTTCGACCTCAAGTGAAAACGCCCGGTTGAGGCCGGTCACCCCGGCGAATGCAACCGCCGCCCAGAGCACACCCGGGCCGATTAACCTTGCGTTGTCCTGGGTCAGGTTGAGCGAAAAAGTGAATATCACCATGACCAGCAGGGCGAACCCGGCGACTGCGACCACGACATCTTTGTTGCGGAGTTCGAGCAGCAGGTCTTTGCGACCGATCGACCAGATGACGGCCAGCGAATCGCTCATCGCGCTGGCCCCTGCGTTGAGTATTGCTCGTATGGCAGCGTGTACGCGGCGAGGATACTGGCACGGTCCCCGGCAGGCGATGACGATTCAAGGCCAACAACTCCGCCGGACAAAACGACCGCCCTGTCGGCAATCTCGAGCCCATGCTCGACGATGTGCGTGGTCATTACGACCGTTCGACCGGCCCGGCGGTACTCGTCGATCACGTTGTCGAGCCTTGAGACCGACTGGCTGTCGAGCCCGGATTCCGGTTCGTCGAGCAGCAGAAGCCGGGGTTCGTGCATCAGCGCCCGGGCCAGTGCGACCCGTTTCTGGAACCCGTGCGAGAGGGTTCTGACACGGTCGTCGAGGTTCGCTTCGATTCCGACCCGCGCGGCGTTGCTGGCTATAAGTTCATCGATGTCCTTGAGTCGGTACAGACCTGCGAAAAAGATCAGGTTTTCCCGTGCGGTCATATCTGCGTAGAGCATTGGCGAATGCAGCACCGAGCCGGTGAGACCGCGCGCCCTGGGGCCTTCTGCGGCGAGATCGACGCCGTGGATCGACACGCTTCCGCTATCGGCTTGCGTGAGCATCGCGAGGATCCGGAGCAGGGTCGATTTGCCCGCGCCGTTCGGCCCCAGCAGCACCGTAACTTCACCGGGTGGGAGCGATAGTTCGAGGCCGCGCAACACCGCCGTTTCGCCATAGTTCTTGACCACTGCCCTGGCTTCGACGGCAGGCTGGATATCGGTGCTAACCAATGGGGGCGATTCCGTTAGCTCTTTACCGCAAAACGGCGTTTGAACGCTTGGGGCTCCATCGACGCTTCGGCTGCCAGACGCCCGAGCATCTCCTCGTCTTCGAGGTCTTTCGGTTCGAGACGAATCATGTATCGACGGGCCACATCGTAGTAAAGCGATGCCGTATCGACCATCCTGACCATGGTCTTGCCGGTCTTGGGGTCTCGCATTTCGTCAAACGGCACGGCCTTGAGCTGGCTATCGACGATGCAGATCATCGCCCCCTGGGCGGTACGTTCATCTTCCGATTCGGTGAGCAGAAACCGCACCGCGCCGTGCCCGAGCGTGCGCGTGTAGTCGATATCGAACGGTATCGGCGCAGCCGAGCGCAGCTCGTAGCCGAGGGTCAGGTCGACGATGCCCATCGCTTCTCCACGTTCTGCAAAACGACGTTCCACCTCGACCCTGAGGATACGTGCCAGCGGGAGGTCGGAAAGCCTGATATTGCCGTACTCGTCACGCGGTATTTCGGCACCCGCGATATTTCGCAGATCGCGCATGTTGAACTTGGAAGCGATGCCTTCGGCGATGATCGCCACGCCATCGGGACGACCTGACACCCGGCGCTTGAGGATGGCCCCCTCGAGCACGTCGCACACTTCCGACAGGCTTACCGTCGGACCCGGAAACTCCTCGGGGATGATGGTGATTGTCGAGGCCGAGGCCTTGCCGATTCCGAGTGCCAGGTGGCCGGCGTGACGGCCCATCGCCACAATGAAGTACCAGCGATTTGTCGTGCGCGAGTCTTCCCTGAGGTTCATCACGATGTCGGTGCCGACGTGTCGTGCCGTCTCGTAGCCGAAGGTCGGCATGTCGCCGGGCAGTGGCAGGTCGTTGTCTATTGTTTTCGGCACGTGCGCCACCCTGATCCTGCCATCGGCGGAGCGGGCAATCTCCGACGCCCCGAAGGCCGTGTCATCACCGCCGATCGTTATCAGGTGGCTGATATCGAGCTTTTCGAGGGTCGCGACACATGTTTCGAGATCTTCAGGGCGGCGGGTCGGGTTCGTGCGCGAGGTATGGAGAATCGAACCGCCCTGGGTGTGGATGGTGGAAACGTCCGGGATTGCGAGGTCGACGGTCTGCGTGGTGTCGCCTTTGACGAGGAACTCGTAGCCGTTCGTGATTCCCACCGCCTTGAGGCCGGAGTTGACGACCTCGATAACGGCCGCGGAAATCACGCTGTTGATCCCCGGGGCCGGGCCACCGCCAACAAGGATTCCTATCCGACCGTGCCTGCTCGCCATCCAATGGTCTCCTGGTGTTCGGGGACTGAAATATCGATCATTTGAATTTCGTTCGCACCCAAGAATATTGGAATAGGGACGGTCGTGCGTGGAAAGAGCGGAATTCGATTGGTTAAGATCGTCGTTTGGGCATAGACTTTCGGCGGAATATCAACCTTGCTGGGAGAGTGACGGACAATGACGGAACAAGACCAAGTTGATCCCGCCATAACCGAGATGTGGCGGCAGGTACTTGTAGAAGGGCACAAGGACATGCCCGCGTCGCTGCTTCCGGGCCACCCCCGCTGCGGGATGTGCATGATCCCGCTGGGCGGAGTTGGCGGGGCGATCATGAAGTCGCTGCGGGGTCGTACGCGATCGCGTAAGAACCCCGCGATGTGCAATATATGAGACGACATTCTTCCCACCGGCGGTGCGGAAGTTGACGTGACGGTGATATTTGCCGATGTTCGTGGCTCGACTGCGATCGCCGAAAATACTGGACCCTCCGAATTTGCGGCCCTGCTGAACTGGTTCTACGAGGTTGCCATGAACGCGCTGCTTCCCAGAAATTCCGTTATCGACAAGATGATTGGCGACGAGGTCATGGCGTTCTTTATCCCGGCTTTCCACGGCGAACCGCAAAAGGCTGCAATGAAAGGCGCGACCGATATTCTTCGCGGCGTGGGTTACGGTTCCGGGAAAGATCCGTGGTTGCCGGTGGGCATCGGCATCAACTTTGGCGAAGCTTATGTCGGCAAGGTTGGCACCGAGAATGTGAACGATTTCACGGTGCTCGGCGATACCGTGAACACTGCCGCCCGGCTGCAGGCGCACGCAAAGGCCGGCGAGGTGGTCGTTTCCGAAAGTGTCTACTCTTATATCGACTCTCAGTATCCGGGTGTGCAACTGGAAGACCTGGAAGTGCGCGGAAGAGAAGAGACGTTCGGGGTGCACGTTATCAGGCCGGTCTGAGCCTTCGGAAGCGGGACTCTAGCTGCCTAGTGCCGATGCGGGTGGCCGATGAGGTGCGGGTGTGCCGAGTGCACAGGATTGAAGCGCCGGCCTTTCCTGAGAGTTTCCACGGGAAGCAACAACTGGCTGCCGGCGCGTTCGTTACCGGCGGCGTCGCTGAACGTGACAGGGCCTTCGCGGTGCTGGACAACGGCGATATCGGCATCGGCCCCGACCTTGAGCGTGCCGATGTGATCGGGGAGTCCGACGGCCGCCGCGGGTTTGGCCGTTCCCAGCGCCAGTGCATCGTCGACCGAGTAGCCCAGGTGGATGTATTTTGAGAGGGTCGTCATCAGGTCGAACACCGGGCCCCGTACGTTGTAGCGGTGGACATCGGACGACACTGTGCCGGGGCCAAGCCCCTGTTCGAGACAGGCTTCAGCCACGGGGAACGAGAACGAGCCCGCGCCGTGGCCGACGTCGAAAATGATCCCTCTCTTCATGGCGTCCCACGCCGCGTCGATAACCTTGTTGTTGTTATCGAGGATGCCGTGTGAGTTCCCGGTGAACGAGTGCGTGACGATGTCGCCGGGGCGAAGTTTTTCAAGGAAGTTCTCGAATTTGCTGACCGTCCCGCCGATGTGGATCATCACCGGCTTGTTCAGTTCATTCCCGGCTTCGAGCGCCCGGTCGAGAGCGACCATGTCGTTGCTGCCAACGATGGCCTCGGTGAGCCTGACCTTGATGCCGACGATCACATCGGAGTGGAGCTTTGCCGCCTCTACGGCCTTTTCGACCCGCGCCCACCTGATGTCTTCGAGTTCGCCAATATCTTTGTCGAGCTGACCCATCCCGGAGATGTGCAGGAACGCGAGGACGCGGGTGTTCACCTCGTCGATCACGTAGCGGTGGAAACCCGCGATCGTGTTCGACCCCGACGACCCGGCGTCGATCGCGGTCGTAACGCCGCGGTACACGCATGCGGGGTCGGACTCTATCGCGAGGTGGGCCACCCCCCACCAGACGTGCACGTGGAGATCGACGAGACCCGGCGTTAACAGCAGGCCATCGGCCTCGATCACGTCGTGGGTGTCGCCGTCGGAAATGTAGTCTTCGATGGCTGCGATCTTGCCCCCCGCCACTGCGATGTCCTTTTTGGCGTGGGTCCCCTGTGCGGGGTCGATTACGGTGCCGTTCTTGATGACGAGGTCGTAGGTCATGGCCGGTCTTTCTGTTGCGTCGTTTCTGGTCGCAGATGACCAGTTCAGGGCGGAGTCAGCCAGATGGTAGCGGGTGTAAAGCCCGGTGAACAGCCGTGAGGTCTGTGACAGACTTATTCGGTATATGAAACAGCGACTTCACAAGATACTGGCTTCGGCGGGCATCGCTTCACGCCGGAAGGCCGAGCAGCTAATTGCCGAAGGGCGTGTGCAGGTCAACGGAGAAACGTCGAAAATCGGCGATTTTGCCGACCCCGACACCGATGACATTGTGGCCGACGGAGACCAGGTTGCGGCCGAGCAGAAGCGCTACCTGCTGCTGAACAAGCCGACGGGCTTCGTGACTACGGTGACCGACCCACACGGCAGGCCGACGGTGATGGACCTTGTTGACGTCCGTGAGCGGGTCTACCCGATCGGTCGGCTTGACACCGATACCGAGGGGCTGCTGTTGCTGACCAACGACGGCAATTTCTCGCAGCGGATGGCGCACCCGCGGTTCGAGATAGAAAAGACGTATCGTGCGGAGTTGAGAAGTCCTCTTTCGACGGAGGGCGAAATGCTGCTGGCACGTGGTATCAGGCTGGAAGACGGACCGACCGCACCTGCGAAGTTGCGTGTCGTTTCAAAGCGCAGGCGACGTGTGGACATAACGATCCATGAGGGTCGAAACCGTATCGTCCGGCGCATGTTCGAATCGGTCGGTTCACCGGTAACAAGGTTGCGCAGGATCAGCTTCGGAACGCTCGACCTCGACGATGTTCCGAAGGGCAGGTGGCGCGAACTCCAGGGTAAGGAAGTTGATGCGCTGCTGAAGCTGGCAGCCGAAATGGTGCGGCCCAAACGCAGGCAGCGACCGACCCGATCGGTCGTTGGGCCGCGAGCTGGCGGCGATCGTTCATCCCGCTCAAGACGGGCGACATCCGGAGCAAAACGCTCCTGATCGGGAACGACTACGGCCCGATGTTCTTCGCGTACGGCTCAACGACGTCGTTTGGCGTGAACCCGACCGATCGCCAGAAGTCGAAGGCGTCGGGGCTGTCGTTCAGCACATTTGCGTGGACGCGCCGGGCACCCTTTGCGATCAGCAGGCGTTCGGCACGCTCGACCAGTTCGCGACCAATGCCGCGGCGCCTGTACTCATCGTGAACGGCGAGGCGAGCAAAGCTGGCACGCCAGCCGTCCCACGCACCAATAACGCTCCCGACCAGGCGGTCGCCGTCCCAGGCAAGCAAGAGCAGGTCGGGATGCAGACCGAGGAAGGTGAGAATCGCTTCTCGGGTATTTGTCGACCCGCGGTGCGTCGCCGCGTCCCACAGCTCCAAGACGGTGTCGATGTCGTCGGTTGTACACGCTCGGTACTGGATGTTGCTCATGGCTTTAGGGGCGATTTAATCGTTTGAAATTCTGGGTCTGGTTCAGAGCCTACCGTGGACTGTACGGACTATCCGACAGATTCGAAGAATTCGATAGCGTCGCGCGCGACGGTAACCGGATCGGATATGTGAATTTCGTGTCCGTGGCCTGCATAGCGTATAAGGCTCCAATTGTCGGGTAAAGGAAGCAAGTTTTCCAGGAAGTCATCGGGAATGATTCCGCCCAGTTCTGGATCTGCCTGCATCAACAGAGAACGACACTGAATATTCAACAGCGAGTCCAACGGGTGGTGCAGCGAAATCGCCTCGCTGCTTAACGCCGCGTCGATTGTCCGCGGGTCGACCTGGGCGAGAGACTCCGCGAAGTAGCGGATGGCTTCTGTCCCCATCTCTTCGATTATTTCGTTGGAACCCAGTAACTTTTCCAACTCGGAGATTGTCGGCTTTCTCCGCACATATTCGGCCCATTGCGGCAGTATTTCGGCAATAAATGAATCGTCGGGAATCCCACGACTGGTGCGTAGAATTGGTGGGTCCTCTGCGATAAGGGCGCTAACCCGATCCGGATACCGGTGCGCGGTGACCATTGCTGTCCCCGCACCAAGCGAATGGCCCCAAATCAACGAATTGTCACCAATTACCTTTTCGATGAATTCGGCGGCGTCGCTCGAGTAGTTCGTGAGCGTATATCCGGTATCGGGATGCCCCGATTGGCCATGTCCGCGTTGATCGATCGCGAATACGTGAAAGTTTTTCATCAATTCGGCGGCCACAGGCGCGAACGATTCACGCCTGACCGTCAGCCCGTGTATGAGCAAAAGGGGCGGTCCGTGGTTCGGTCCTTCTGAGTATCCGATCGTTGTCTGACTCAGTCCTGCAATGGACCGTTTCACTTCGTCAAATATCGAGCCCACCAAATCTCCTAGTCATCCAGAGACCGCATTACCCTGCCGGGTAGCTTGCCGTTCGGCCTGCCGTTTTCGAGTGCCGGCATTCCGTTGACGAAGACGTAGTCCATGCCGGTCGAGTAGACGTGCGGGTTCACGAAATCGTTGTGCTGCTTCACGTTGGCGGGATCGAAGACGAGGAGATCGGCGACCTGGCCGGGAGCGATCCGGCCCCGCCTCGAGAGGTTCAAGCGCGAGGCGGGCAGGGCGGTCATCTTGTATATCGCTTCTTCCAGCGTAAACAGGCCCCGTTGGATCACAAACTGCTCGATGATTACCGTGTTCGTGGCGTAGCTCCGTGGGTGCGGCTTGCCAGACGACAGCGGACCCTCGTCACGCAGCGATGAACCGTCGGAAGCGACCGCCATCAGCGGCCATTTTGCGATCGAATCGACGTCCTCCAGTTCCATCGAGTGGAGCACGTAGTTGCCTTCGGACTGCTCGTAGAGCCTGAGTGCCGCCTCTTCCGGCTCACAGCCCCATTCATCGGCGACGTCCTGCAGGCTGCGGCCTTCGAGCGACTGGTCGGGCGGGAAGCTGGCGATCACACACCCTGCGGCAGAGTGGTTCCTGTTGATGTAGTAGGTGACATCGGTGCGGACGCGGGCCCGGGTATCGTCGTCGGCAAGGCGGTCAAGTGTGGCCTGCCGTCCCCCCACAAGTGCCCAGCGGGCAAACATTGCGCCCGAGAAACCGGTCGATGACCACTCATACGGATACTGGTCGCCAGCAACGTCGATGCCCTCGGCGCGGGCCTTTTCCATACCCTCGATGAGTTCGTGGCCGCGCCCCCAGAACTTTGGTCCAACCGATTTCACGTGCGATATCTGGATTCGGGCACCGGTGCGGCGTCCGATCTCGATCGCCTCGGCATGGGCAGGAAAGAGTCCGCCGAGATCGTCGGCTTCCGAGCGGATATGCGAAGAGTAGAGTTTGCCGCGGTCGGCAGCCGGCTGGGTTAGCGCAATAATTTCATCGGCCAGCGAGTAAGAGCCGGGGGCGTACCACAGCCCGGTCGACATGCCGAGCGCTCCCGCGTCGAGTGAGTCGGCGAAGATACCCTGCATCTGGTCGATCTCTTCGGGGGTTGGCATTCGCGGTTCCATGCCCATCACGGTCCTTCTGACCGTTCCGTGACCCACCTGCGCCGCGATGTTGATCGTCGAGCCGCTTTCTTCGAGGGCGGTCAGGTAGCCGTCCATCGTCGACCAGACCGGCTGATATTCGGGGTCGAACTTGTCGGTCCGAGTCTTGAACTCGTCGATCGTTTGCTCGTTGAGCGGCGCGCAGTAACTCATGCCGCAGTTGCCCATCAACTCGAACGTCACGCCCTGGGTCAGCTTCGAATCGGCAAGGGGGTCCATCAGGAACGAGTTGTCGGAGTGTGTGTGGAGGTCGATAAACCCGGGCGTGACGACCTTGCCTGCGGCGTCGACCGTGCGGGCCGTTTCGGCATTTTCGGCGACTTCGCCGACGGTGACTATGGCATCGCCCTTGATTGCGACATCGGCCTTGAACCGGGCCGACCCGGTCCCGTCGATGACCGTTCCGTTTCTGATGATGAGATCGAGCACAATTACCCTCCGGGGCGTTTCTGCCTGGAAAGACCCGAGCATACAACTGCTTCGGGAGTAACATATTTCGGCCCGGCGCTGGGCTCGCAGGAAAACGCGAATTCTGAAGACGCCATACGGGCAAGAACTTATATCAAAATCGGAAAACGGGCCAAAATAATGAAGTTTGTGAGATTTGCAAATGGTGACGACGCTGCGTACGGCATCGTCGATGGCGAGACGGTGAAGGAAATTTCCAACTCGCCGATCGGGCAGGATTACTCGGAAACGGGCGCTACCTACGATCTGAACGAGATCAAGATACTCGCCCCGAACCCCAGGCCCGGCAAGATGCTGGCGCTGGCGCTGAACTACGGCTCGCACCTCCTCGGTGCCGACCGGCCAGACCGCCCCCAGCCGTTCTACAAGAACAACAACGCGATCATCGGACCCGGCGATCCGATCAAGCTTCCTCCCGATGCCGGGCTTGTGGTTTGTGAATCTGAGCTGGTCGCGATAATCGGCAAGACCGCAAGCAAAGTTTCGGAAGAGGAGGCGCTCGACTACGTGTTTGGCTATACCGGGGGCAACGATGTGAGCGCACGCGAGTGGCAGTCGGGGGCAAGGGCCGACACCCAGTGGTGGCGTGCGAAGTCGTCGGACACGTTCGGCCCGACGGGTCCGTTCATGGTGACCGGTATCGATCCCCAGAATGTGGCGATTCGGGGTCTGGTGAACGGTGTCGAGGGACAGAAGTGCCATTCATCGGAGATGATCTTCACGACAGCAGAGGCGATTTCCTACATCAGCAGGTACGTGACTCTCGACCCCGGTGACATGCTGTGGACGGGCACTTCGGGTACGACTCCGCCGATCAGCCCCGGTGGCGATGTGACGGTCGAGATTGAGCATGTTGGCGTGCTCCACAATCCAGTAATAAGCGCCTAGGTGGTGGCATTGCCACGTTTACCGGCAGTTTGGAATGAGTT